>R17__coassemble_642_pt1 | contig 14239 bp, 11 predicted proteins | sample R17__metabat2_low_PE_029 | metagenome-assembled genome bin R17
AGTGTAACAGCAGAATTAAGAATCCTATCATCGGACGCTGCATCAGGGGAAGATAACGATCAGCGGGAGGAAAAGTGCAAGAATTGTGCACATCCGCCGCTGTTTCAGTTGCGATTCACAAATTTTGCTCCTGCGTTTCACCGAAAAATGTCGTTTTTACAAAAAATGACCATGGAAATCATCCACAATATAGTGCAAAATAGAAGAAAGAAAAGCAATATTCAAACTTATACGTGCATAATTTTATGCGCATTTAACCCGCGGTATCCATTCCTCCTTCTTTCGCTTGGGGAAGCGGAAGGCAGTATGGGAGGTCTGTATATAAAGTCACTTTATATCTTATCACTAGGAGAGGAGTCAAAGTATGAGTGAAGAAATGAAGAAAGAGATGACCAATCAGCAGTCCGGTATGACCCGTCGTACCTTTATCAAGGGCGCTGCTGCCGGCGTTGCCATGATGAGTCTGGCATCCGTTCTTCCTGCCAATGAAGTGCAGGCCAAGGTGAAGACCAACAAGAAGGTTAAGAAGAATGGTATCTATATCGAAGGCGGCAACACCAACCTGAACGGCCAGACCTACAGCCTGGAGTTCATCCAGCCCGTATACCTGAAGGCTTACATCGACGGCGTTGAGCAGACCGAAGGTATCTGGAGAACCTCCAACAAGCATCTGGTATCTGTAGACGTTGACGGTACCGTTGTTATGAGAGACGGCGTTGGCGGTTACTATGTTGACATTACCTGGACTCTGGGAAGCACGGTTTACACCGTTACCTTCTACACCCAGCAGACCATCGGCGCAGCCTGTATCGATGTTGACCGTCCCATGACCCGCGGCGATCTGATGATCAAGCTGTACAATTACTTCGGATGGTGCCATTACAACAACGTTATGGATGATGGTACTGATATCGATGAGAACGGCAATATTCTGAGCGTAGAGCGCGTACGTAACTACTACGATGTTACCGGCCGTGCTGACTATGTAAAGCCCATCGAGGCTGCTCTGGACATGGGCGTTCTGACCGCAGAGAGCTCTGATGAGTGCTTCTATCCTCTGTCCACCCTGACCCGTGAAGATGCAGCAGTTATCATCTGCAGCGCATTCCTGATCGCACCCCTGGAGCAGGATTACCTGAAGAAGTTCTCCGATGTCCGCTGTGTTGAGAAGGGTGCTTACGCAGCCCTCAATGCTCTGATCGGAAGCAACTATATGCGTGGTGCTACCAATATGACCATCGGACCGAAGGAAGCTATGACCTTCACCGAGGCTAACATCATCATCGACAACCTGGACCGCCGTGTAGCATCCCCTGTATGGTGCATGCCTACCAGCAAGCGTAAGCTCGTTCGCTGCCGTCCTCTGCTGAAGTGCCCTACCAGAGAAGCTACCCTGCACTGGAGAGCAAGAGCATTTAACGTATCCCATCAGGAACTGGTTGACCAGGAGAAGAAGATTCAGGACCTTAACATGAACGGTGAGTGGACCGAGTGGAAGGACTTCATCCAGGGTTACACCACGGATCCTTTCTTCGGCCTGCAGCAGTGCAAGTTCTTCCCTTACGACAATGTATATCATTGCGTAGAGATGCAGTGCTATGCTTCCGCACCCGGCAAGGCTGACTCCCCTGTATCCACCTTCATCTACAGAATCGATCGTCCCGCATGGCATGATTTCGCATTCGATGTACTGCATGAAGGCGACAAGAACTTCCCTACCGTATATCGTTTCTTCGATAACTTCCAGGCAGCTGCTTACTACATCCAGGGTTCCAAGTTCGGTATCCTCTATGATGGTCTGATGCCTACCAACACCACCATCTCTCTGGCAGACCGTGTCAACGAGCTCGCAACGACGGATTGGGCATTTGTTCTGGGTCACGAGCATGGCGATCATAACGGTGTTCAGCCTTACGCTTACGAGGCAGGCAAGGATATCTATGTATGTAAGAGAGTAGGCTCCAAGGGCAAGTCCTACACCATCACCACCTACACTGAAGACTACATCGGTGATAACAGTACCCAGATCCTTGAGACACATACCGGCACTTACGAGGGTGATCAGGTTCATGAGATCGATGAGGGATACGAGTTCGATCTGGGCAATGCCAAGTTCAAGGTTTACCGTCTGCCCGGCCATGAGAATGCAATGATGGTAATCCATGATGCAGAGCACGGCCTGCTGTTCTCCTCCGATATCTATGGTGTAAACCGTTACTGGGTTGCTGACCAGTTCTCCGCTACCGGCGTTCGTCAGGATCTCCTCCTGTCCCTGCAGCAGCAGCTGATGGTTGAGTACGCAAAGAACGGCGGCGTTGTTAAGGAACTGTACACCGGTCATAACAGAATCGGTGTTGGTCCTGAGTACCTGATGGTATGGGAGCAGTGCCTGCAGAAGCTGGTTGACTACGGCGCTGACGCTGTACGTGATGACCGTCGTAGCGATGGTGCGATTCTCTCCATCGAGGGTGACAGCCTGACCTCCCTGAACTGGTGTGGTTTCGTTGAGAGTGGTAAGCAGAAGGTTGCTACCTACACCGGTCAGTATGATGGCAAGGAATTCCGCAGAATCGAGATCGACAATACCGGCGAGAGCGCACTGGTTGAGTCCAACCTCTACTATCCTTGCGACCAGAATGCTTCCCTGTCTAACATCGAATTCAAGGATGCTACCCTGGTAGGTCATGACTTCCTGTACAAGAAGGGCTTCTGGAACAAGGATGGCTCCGAGACTGCTTACGATACCCTTGATGACGGCAGCCTGAAGTATGTTGTTGAGAACAAGTTCTTCCCGCTGGATACCGAGTATGATGTTAAGGTAAAGAGAATCCAGAATAAGGTTACCCTGACCCCCATCACTTCCTCCACTCGTGCTAGCCTGACCGTGAACGGACAGCCTGCATCCAGCAGATGCCCTGTTACCGTATCTACTCATGCACCGGTTGAGATCGTTGTTACCGCTCCCGATGGTGAGACCCAGATGGTATACACCCTCAATTTCGTAAGATAATTATCGAGCAAATATAAGAGATATGCGATATGAATGAAAGTTAACTCCTTTCTAGTCATCCACACATCCCCTAAAAAGAAGGGCGCCCGGTCGAATGGCCGGGCGTTCTTCTTTATACTTTATGATTCCTCCTCTTCTCTGCTCTTGCTGAAGCGGTGAAGGATAGATGGCAGCTTCGGATCTGTGCTCAGGATCCTTCTTACCAGTACGAGAAGAATGATCGTGACAACGGAGATCAGGTTGTCCATCGGGGTCGTCTCGCTGATGATCATGTGTCTGGCAACCAGGAAGATCAGGGTCTCCAGTGTATTGTCTGAGTTGGGATGACAGAGCATCTTCAGGAACTCAATTCCGATGACGCAGGAGAAGAGCTCCTCCAGATATTCCGTGAAGAAGGCGTAGGCGTGACCGGAGGCGGCCAGTTCACCGATGCCGGGAATCAGGGAGATGATCGAGATGACGATAGCGATCGTAACAATGATGGCGATGATGGATTCCAGAACTTCACATGCCAGATTCCAGAGTTCGGTATATTGATGCAGCTTATCTCTGAGATGATTCATAGGGGACCTCCGAAGCTTATGCTATGTAATAATAAGAATAGCATATATTTTGGTTCCCGAATATTAAATAATCTGTATCGGGGTGTAAAGTTTTTTAATAGTTCTCCCATCACCACATATTCGTGTCACTCCGTTTTGATTTCGAATCGTCTGGCTGCACGTCCCCGGACGGCGCGATATCACTGGACAGCCACCTTCTTAGAGGCGCTCCAGGCACTGTAGATCCGGTTGCCGTCAGACGGCTTCTTATAAGAGCGCACCTTCACGGTATATGTCTTGCCGGATTTCAGACCGCTGAGGGTCTGCTTCACCGTGCTCTTGCTCTTTATGGTCACCGTTTTTGCTGTGTATTCGCTGGTCTTGTACCAGATCTGGTAACCGGTCGCCTTGCTGTTCTTCTTCCACTTGACAGTGGTCTTCTTCGCAGATGTACTCTTACAGCTACTGATCGTGGGCCGGTTCAATCGCATGGTCGCAACAACGTCAGAAAAGCTTCCCTTGTTGCTGACCGTACCGCTGTAGGCCCGGACCTTATAGCTCACTGCAGCTCCGTTTGCGATGTCGGTGTCATTCCAGTTCAGAGTACCGCCCGCGACTGTCTTGACTTTTTTATAGCTTTTTTCTGCGGAGGTCTTGCGATAGATCTGATAACCGTCAGCTTCGGGGACTTCATTCCAACTAACAGTAATCGCAGAGGCAGCATTCACCGCCTGCACTCCGGTCACCTTTGCGGGCTTGTAAATGCTCGAAGTCGTCTCGGTGGACGAAGTTGTCTCGGAGGACCTTGTGGTCTCGGTAGACTGCGTGGTCTCTGTGGACCTTGTGGTCTCGGCAGAGGAGGATGCCTCCGTAGATGAGGAGGTAGCTTGCTCGTCCGTATATACCACATCAAAATTCCACTTTTCTGCGAACTCAGCTGCGTAGGAAGTGCTGCTGCAGTAGATCGTAGTGGAAGTCGCTCCGATGATTATATCTTCGTTCTCACCATTCGTAAAATTCGGATCTATGTAAGTGACAGAATCCGGAATATAATATTCCTTGATCGACTGCGGGAAGAAACCCGACGGCAGAAAGGTAATCCCCTCCTCAATTGCGCAGCGATAACAATTGGTAATATAATTGGCCTCCTTATCTTCATATTCATATCTGAATGGAGACGGCGCTGCTTTTGCTGAGCAGTTAGCAGCCGTAGTCATATAGTAGCCTCCCTCGTAGAAGCGAGTTCCGTTATGGATGTATAGATGTTTGAAATCTCCCGCCTTCGTAATCTCAGCGACCATGTAATCGGTATAAGTAGTCTTTCCATCAACACAAATACCAGTGCGCTCGGGACCATCAAAAGTATACAGAACAGTCTCCCCACTCTTGATCCGTGTCATGGTCGTCATTGCGTCCGCTTTTGTACCAAAGCAAAGCATACTGATCAGCAATGCTGTCAGAAACAGGCATAGCCTCTGCCCAGGTCGTCTGATTGAATTTTTCTTCATAAGCTTTCTCCTCCTGATGCTTTGACATCTTCTATTTTAGATTCAATATAGCAACTTTTTTGTCATACGTCAATCCTACCCGTTTCACGGACCGCTAGGGATTGCAGTATCCGCAGGGACTGTAGCCTTGGGCGATCAGTTCGTCTCGTGTGCTGTGAACCGTCTTCTTATTGCTGTCGGACATCTTATCAACAGCCGGACAGTCTGGGAGGTGGAACTTGAGAGAAGAGATATTCACAATATAGTCCAGCTCTCCGCTGCTGTCTTCAGCCTGATTGCTGCTTCCTGCTTTCTCTTTCTCGGTATTCTCCGCAGGATTGCTGCTTCCCGTCCGGTTTCCGCTGCTGTCCTCCGCTTGTCTGGTGCTCTGGCTCGTTGTTCCTGCACTGTAGTCCGTGCTTGGCGACTTGCTGTAAGTGCAGGTTCTTCCATCGGAGGTAAGCGTGACCTCGCCCTGCAGGTCCGTTCGGTAGATATCGATGTTCCGCTCCTGCAGGCTCTCCATCGTACTAGCCGCCGGATGTCCGTAGGCATTGCCCTCCCCGCAGCTGATCCATACGGTATCCGGTGTCATCGCATCGAGGAAATCCTGCGTGGAGGAGGACTGGCTTCCGTGATGCCCCGCCACATAGAGATCCACATCAAAGTCAGCGCCGGACTTCAGAATCTCATTCTCCTCTTCTCGCTCGGCATCGCCGGAGATCAGACAGCTGAACTCGCCATAGTCGATGCGCAGAACGATGGAATTGTTATTGTCCGCCTGAGCACTGAAGGATGAAGGCCCAAGAATAGTGATCAGGGCATCTCCAAGGGAATAGGTATCGCCGGGCGATGGATGATTGATGCCGGCTCCGCTTGCTGTCAGCCGCTTCTCGAAGGAGGCGTAGATATCGGTGTCCGTCTCATAGTCCGGGCAGAGCACTGTTCCCGTGGGGAAGCTTCTGAGGCAGCCAATCAGACCTGCGATGTGGTCCTCATCGTAGTGGGAAGCAATCATGTAATCTAAGGATTCGAAGCCGTGGTTCTTCAGATAAGCTACCACGTAGGAAGAAGTCTCGCGGCCGCCGCCATCGTAGAGCATGGTATGACCATCCACCTGAATCAGCAGGGACAGGCCCTGGCCGACGTCCAGCATGGTGATGGAGAAGGAAGCGTTACCGGTGTCTGCTTCTATCTTCTTATCCGTGTCTGATGGCAGAGTCTGTATAGAATTCTGTGACGATTCCCGTACTGGATTTTGCTGTGATTCCTGAACCTCTTCCTGCCGAGCCCCGCCGCCTTCTTCCGTGGAGGAAGTCCGCCGAGAGAGCCAGAAGACGCCGCAGGTCACCAGACAGATGCTGATCAGACCGCATAGGATCATATTCCTGATCTTCACAAGAGGCACCCCCTTCCCGCAATTGCCGTGATGAATTACCCACCCTGGGTAATTCTTTCACTCATTATATCCTATTTTGTAAGGAAGCGGAGGAGAAAGTGCTTCCGAAATCGATTCCCACCTATCTTGGTACGAATCAACCGCAAGGACAAGCTATATGTTCCGCCCAAGAACTTTTATACCTTTACGGTTGCGGATATATCCCCTGAATGAAGCGAAATGTGTCTTCTTGTGTTATAATTTTCTCTGATATGTAAAGTTTACATAATATCTTAGGAAGGTATGAATGGGATGAAGCCTGTTTTGATTTGTCTGGATATGGAAGGTGTTCTGGTCCCCGAAATCTGGCCGGAGCTTGCCGCGCGCCTTGCACTTCCTGCACTTACCGTCACCAGTCTGGATGCGCCGGACCTGACTGCTTTGAATCTGCGCCGGATCGAGATCCTGCGGGAAGCCGGCATCACACTGGAAGAGGTGAAGGCTGCGGTTGCCCGGATCGAACCCTTCGATGGAGCGCGGGAATTCCTGGATGCCCTGCGCGACCTTGCTCAGGTCGTCATCATCAGCGATGCGGCGATGCCATTCACGGAGATTGCCCTCAGGAAGCTTGGCAGTCCACATGTATTCTGCAATTTCTTTGAACTATCCTCCGATGGAGAGCTTGTGGGCTTCCACCGGCGAATCCGTGAGAAATCAGATGACGTCCACGCCCTGCAGGCGATGGGCTATGAGACGATTGCCTGCGGTGACAGTGCCGCAGATGTAAGCATGATTCTGGCCAGCAGGGCAGGATTTCTCTTCCGAAGCCGACCGGATGTGAGGGAAGCCCACCCGGAGATTCTGCACGTGACGGAGTATGCGGAGCTGCTGGAGAAGATTCGAGCGGAAGTGACAAGGTAACCCAGGGAAGAAGCCTGCAAGATTGAGATTTCTGGGATCCTTATAGGCAGCACTCTTACATCCTTCCTCAAAACTTATAGCCTTACAAGTGCCTATAACAAAACCGCCCTCTCACGAGGGCGGTTTTGTTATATATCCATGTTTCGTTACACGTCCGCGAACGACCCGAACGGTGCGCCTGAAAGGTGCGAAAGTGTCAGCAGCAGCCGCATCCGCAGGTCGGGGTCATCCAGGTCGAAACCGGTGACCTCCCGGACCTTACGGAGTCGGTAGGCAAGTGAATTGCGGTGAATGAAGAGGATCTCCGCTGTCTCGTTCATATTTCTCTCGTGCAGCAAGTAGACGTAGAGGGTTCGAACGTAGTCAGTTTCATTGGTTCGGTCATATTGGATTAAGTGATCGATTCCCGCCGGAGTCATCATCTCCAGGAGTTCCTCCGTGAAGGCGCCTTCCAGGAAGCAGGTCATCGCATAGTCCGGATAGTAAGCAGCCTGCTGTGCCCCTTCCTCCGCGGAACTTCGTTCATATGCCTTCATCGCTTGCAGACAGGCGGAGCGCAATCGCGGGTAGCCATGGAAGCTCTCGCTGACACCTGCGTGAAAGTGCAGTTCCTTCGCCATTCTCTCAATCTCCGCCAGTATCTTCCGATCGTTATCCGTCTTCCTCATAGGAATCAACAGTACGATCTTCCCTTCATAGTGGATCGGCTTACAGCCGCGGAGCCTCTCCAGATGGCTGAACAGAGCACCCTCTTCGATCTGGCTCATCTGCTGATCTTCCGACATGAGTACAGCAAGAATATAGTCATGATCCTCTTCATAGTTCAGCGCTTTCATCTGCTTGCGAACTTCTTCCGGATCCTTCAGCTTCCCGGCAAAGATATCTGCCAGAAAGTACTCATAGTACTCGCCTCTCTCGGTCTGGTACTTGCGGTCTGCCGCCATCGCCTGCGAGATCAGCCGTCCCAGAATATTGCAGATCTCAATATCTCCCGGTGTGATATCCTTCAGCATGCGAACCATGAAGAGGTGACCCAGAAGACGCCCCTTCCGCCTGAGATTATAATTAATGAAGGGAGTATAGAAGTAATGTGAATAGATGATCTCCGCATCCCGGCCGGATTCCATCTGCATCAGTTCTCTGCTCTCAATCAGGTTGTTGATCACTTCGTAGGGCAGATAGCCATGATCCTCCAGACGTCTCCACACAGCACTCAGCTCACGCATATGATTCCTGCGATCTACCGCCAGAACCTTGAAGCTGGAATCCACAATGTAAGCAGGATTCCCAAGATAGTCATAGAACATCTCGATCAACTGCTGCAAAGAAACATGCCCGATCACTGCATCCCGGAAGGCCTGAATACAGTCAGTGATGGAATCAAGAGCATTGGCAAGGAGATTGTAAGTCTCACCCAGGGAATAGTGATGCAGAAGAAGATAGTCGCAAGACAGATCCTGCAGATCCCCAAGAGAGACACGACCCGTAAGATCTGTCAGAACCAGGAGGTCCTGTTCCTGTAAATGCTCTGCGCCTCCGGGCTGCCCCTTCCTGAACTCCTCTGCATCCGCAATCCATATGACGTTCTCCTCATTCGTCACCGTCTCAGCATTCCGGATTCTCAGTCTTCCATACAGATTGTCCGGGTGTATTCGTCCGACCTGCAGATCACAGGACTTGATTCCGCTTCTTTCAAGGATCAGATTCCAGGAATAATTCATAGTTCGCCCCCATTGTGCAAATTGCACAGTTATGTTTGATGCGTTTTGTTATTTACGAAAGTTGGCAAAATAATTATAGTCGATTAGAATGAAAACAACAAGATATTCTTCCTTTCACATCAGATCAGGGCCCTCATTTCGATTGTGCAGGATGCAACAATGAAAGTACGAGGTATCACTATGTCTATTACTCCCAAAGAAAATTTCGAACTGATCTTCCAGCACAAGATGCCCGAATATATTCCCCATCTTGGATATCATGCTTACGGCATCCGCGATTATATCGTTGAGCGTCCCATCATGACCACCGGCTACGATGCCTGGGGCTGCCACTGGATCTCCTGCAAGGACTCCCTGAACATCACCCACCCGGACACCAGCGATGTCAAGTTCGAGGATGTCTGTGACTGGAAGGAGAACACCCACATCCCGGATCTGGATCAGATCGACTTCAGCTCCATGGTTGAGGAAGCCAAAGCCTTCACCGACCGTGAGAATAAGATGATTCAGTATGTATCCCTGAATGGTATCTTCGAGCGTTCGCATATCCTGATGGGCTTTGAGAATGCCCTCTGCTCTGCGATGGAGGATCCGGAGATCTATGGTGAGATGCTGGAGGCATTCGCAGATCATAAGATCCGCCTCTTCCAGAAGGTATATGATATCTGCCAGCCTGATATTCTGGTATACCACGACGATCTGGGAACTCAGATGTCCCAGTTCATGCCCACCGAATTCTATGTTAAGTATATCTTCCCCCAGTATAAGAGAATCGTTGAAGCTGCAAGAAAGACCGGCTACAAGCACGTGGTACATCATAGCTGCGGCAGAATCGAAGAATTGATTCCTTACTGGCTGGAGTGCGGATTCGATGGCTGGGATAGTGTAATGCCCTGCAACAATCTGCCTGAGATCAAGGCCAAGTACGGCGATCGCATGATCTTCATGCCCGGTATGGATACGCAGAATGTACTTGGACGCCCCGGATCCAGCCGCCGCCAGATTGAGGAGATGGTCATTCGCTGGATGGAGATGCTGGCCGGCGATGGTACCGGTCTGATCATCGACTCCACGGTTGCTTACAGCCTGAACCCCGCGAATGAGAAGGTCGCTCTGGAATTCATCCTGAAGCACGGCAAGCCCTTCATGGATGCCAAGCGAGCGGGCATCCCCTACGAGCCTGAGCTGGAAGCGTAAGAAACAAGAATACAAATCGGACGAGCCGATTTGCTCCACGCGACTATATTTTCACGATGCACCCTGCTGTCACTTGAGCATTTGATTGGATCCTCGCGTGAGCCTGAACGAAGGACATAAAGCGGGGGCACGCTTTAGATTATAGAATTCAAGAGGGGACTTTATGAATATTGAGACCTATTATCAGCGGATTGGGTTCGTTCCGAATCCCGGGGAATCTCCGGAAGAGCAGCTGTATCGCATTCACGAATGCCATTCTTATACCATTCCCTTCGAAGACCTGAATCCGCTCTGTCATGTTCCTGTATCAACGAATCCGGAGGATGTCTTTCGCAAAGTCATCCTCCGGCGGCGCGGCGGCTATTGCTTCGAGTTGAATATGTTGTTCCAGGAATTGCTGAAAGAACTTGGTTATCAGACACGTGCCATCTTCTGCCGTCCTTACTCTGCTGAAGGTGTCAAGCTCGCACTGAGCCACCGCTTTACAATTGTTACGATCGGGCAGCAGGAGTATCTGGCGGATGTAGGACTCGGCGGCAATGGCTGGGTTGCCCCTCTTCGCCTGGAGGTTGGAACAGAGCAACTTGTTGGAACTCGTGTGTTTAAGATCACGGGGCCGGTGGATGGGGAGTATACAGTGAACCTCAAGTTCGGTGACACCTTTGCTCCGGTGCTGGACTTCACGAAGAAGGAAGCCGTTCCTTTCGACTTTGAGATGTCCAACTATTATACTTCATCCTATGCCCGTTCCCCCTTCGTGAATCGTATGATGTGCGTGCTGCCGACCAGGGATGGACGCTATACGATCAGGGACCGGAGTCTCACTCTGGAGAAGGGGACTGTGAAGGAAGTGATTCCGCTGACGCCTGAGAATATCGAGAAGATTCTGGACGACTACTTTGGCATATGCTTAACCACGGCTATGCTACAACAGATCAAGGAATATCTCAGCTAACAGCCTGGGATAGGAAGGAGACCCGGAATTTCAGCCTTGATATAATCCCCCTAAAGTAGACAAGAACTAAATCTACTTTAGGGGGATTCTCTATGACTAAAAAGAAACATAGTACGGAGTGGATGCTTGCTGAAGTGTAAGAGTATTTATCGGCCAAAGGCTCATACGAATCTATTGCTCGAGCCAATGATATAAATGATCGCTCTTTACAGACTTGTACTTACTTTACTTTTCTTGCTACGACATGCAGGCGCATTCCCTTGCGGATCTCGCAGCACTCGACCTTGAGACCTGCCTTCTTCATGCCGGCACTTACATCCTCACGGCAGAGCATGGCGACATCGCCTTTGCCGATCGCTCCCGCCAGAGGCATCTCGAGTTTCTGAACGAGGAAGCGTACGATTCGATTGTCCGTAGTCATGTCTCTGAGAATCAGGCGTCCGTTGGGCTTGAGCACGCGGTAAGCGGAAGCATAGAACTTGTCAACCTCGGGATAGTGATGAGCGGACATGGAACAAATGATCACGTCGAAACTGTTCTCCGGGAAGGGAAGGTTCTCACAATCACCTACAACCAGTTCCGTGTTCGGGAGCTTCTTCTTCTTCGCGACTTCGATCATCTTCTCTGTAAGATCGATGCCGGTGTAGTGCTTCTTCGGATACTTCTCGGAGAGCAGGGTAAGCATAGGGGCGGGGCCGCAGCCGGCGTCAAGCAAGGTCTCGAAGGGTTCCTTCTCAATCTCCGCCAGGATATCCGGGTAGTCCTTCTTACAGAGCTCATAGACACCGGCATGATCACTCTCATACTTCTCTGCTGCTTTGGTGAACTCCTTGATGGAGAGGTCCTTATATTCTTTACTTGTCCTAGGCATAGTTTGCTCTTCCTTTCTTTTATTAGATTAATCTAACCCGTAGGCATAGTTATCGTGCATGTTTCCTGTAAATCATGGGGTACCGGCTGCACTTGGGATTCGTACAAGCACGGCTTCAGACATCCGGAATTCTCAAGTCTTCTCTCTCGATGATTTTCCGGAGGGAATCAGTCCCATCACGCCGGCCTGATAGAATTCCTGGATACCGAGCAGAGCCTGATAGGTATCTTCCCTGGAAAGATCTGCGAGCAGAATCTCGAATACGGCCGTATAGTAGGCATCCATCACTGCCTTCAGCGCCATGGGATGAATCGGGAGCTTCGCCGGGGAAGAAGTAATTCTTCGGGTGGTATTGGTCTGGCTCATATTCTGAATCTGCCCCAGATAGTTCTCATATCGTGTGCCTTCCGAACGCTTCAAGAGCAGGATCAGTTCCTGATGATGGTCATACAGGAAGTCCACCAGCTCCGGCAGGCGCTTCATATAGCACTCGGACATGTGGAGCATACGACTCTCCTCCGGATACAGATCCATCTCATCGGAGATCGACTTCAGGATCGTCACGATTCCCTCTGCAGTCTCATCAACCAACGCGCAGAAGAGTTCTTCCTTAGAGTGATAGTAACCGTAGAAGGCTCCCTGGGTGAAGCCGGCCTCCTTCACAATCTGCCGTAGTGAGGCATTCTTGAAACCGTCTCTCAGGAAGTGCTCTCTTGCCTGATCCAGGATAGCTTTCTGAGTGGGGGTGTATTCTGACACAGAATCACTTCCTTCCATTATAGATACATGCCGGGCAGATCTCCCGACAAGAGACGCAGAATGCACCTGCAGTATACGTCACATCGGAAATCACAGTTACAGGCGGCAGATAAGTCTCAAGAGTGACCGTCAGGGATATGTTGCAGGGATACACTCTGACGATATGCTCCGGCGATATGCTCCGGGGATATGCTCCGGGGATACACTCCGACTATATACTCCAACTATATGCTCCAACTATATGCTCCGGTGATATACTCCGGCTATATACTTCGGTCATACTCTCCGGCTATATACTCTGGCTCTATACTCCGGCGATACTCTCCGGTGATATACTCCGGCTCTTGATATATCAGTGATATATATCACTGATATATAGCATAGTCAGTGCTATCTAACTTGTCAAGTGATATCTTTGAAATGATTCGGATAACAATGCATTTGCAAGCGAATAAAATGAGCATCCCAACAAATCTCTTGCTTCTTTGTCGGGATGCCCATCATTTATTGTCTTAATTCTTGTCTTAATTTTTCTCAGGAAAGAGCTTACCGAAGAACCAGTGGGTGAACGGTGCTGCTGCAAACATATTCCAGAAGAATGCCATAGGGAAGTTCTTCAGGAAGGTGCCGACCCAGATGGCCGGAAGCTGCGTTACCGGCTGGCCGGCAAGGATCACGTTGAAGAGAATCGCTGCAACCATACTCATAGTCGGGCACATGACAGCAACCGTTCCCGCCTGACGCATCAGCTGGCAGAAGTAGGGATTGTCCTTCTTCGGATCGCAGTGCTTCTCCATGAACTTTGCGCCGCATCGATTGCCCCAGAGATTGGAGAAGATGAATACGAAGATGCCCATGTAGAGTGCTTCCTTGAAGGCCTCCCAAAATACGATATTGGTCATGGAGGAGAAGCCGGCCCCCTGGGTCAGATTGAATCCCATCTTGATTGCCATGTTGTAGACTTCCATACCATAGGCCATGGCATAGGACATAATGACTCCGAAGATGATTCCCTGTGTTTTTGTTCTTGGCATAATAAGTACCTGTCTTTCTGAAATATTCGCAACAAAAAAACGTAATCTATGCAAATGCTATAGACTACGCCCCAGGGACTTATTTCTAAGATAATGTATAAGATTACCAGATATGCTGCATTTGAGATGATAGCATATTTTGACAGCGGATGTAAGTGGGAATTTCTATACGGGGAAGAATTCATGATGCCTTAGGGGGCAGGTTCTCTCGGGCTTGTGCCCCCGGCTGGCTGGCTTCTGCGATTCCAGGGGGCAGGTTTTCGACGATTCGTGCCCCCTGCCTGCCTGCTTTTAAGCTTCTTAGGGGGCTCGTCCCAGTCTTCACCTGCACCCCGACTGGCTGGCTTCTGCGATTCCAGGGGGC
>R17__coassemble_647_pt1 | contig 14153 bp, 10 predicted proteins | sample R17__metabat2_low_PE_029 | metagenome-assembled genome bin R17
GGGAGCTTCCTGCAGCGTGAATGTAGTCTCAGTAAACATAGGAAACCTCAGAGGGATGCCCTGCCGGATCGGTTATCACCAGCCGGAGACAGCGTTGTGTGACATCAGGGCATAAGATAATCACATGATACCATAAAAGTAAGTGCGCGGGAAGTCCTGCCTTCTGCATCCTTCTCGCCGGGCCGGGGATGACACAAATTCTGTGCAGTAATCTCTTGCCTATATGCAGAAAAAAAGAAAATAAGAATTTATCCATGATTTCCATTGAAAAAAAATAGAAAGCTTGGGATAATTGATATCATATGGGGTACTATACGGTTTCGGTAGTCGTATGGCTATATATTGATGAGAGGAGTAACCTGAATGTTAAAAACGGTTGTGAAAAAGGGTAGTTATCATGATTCAGTCGTGCTGATGCTGCTGACGAATCATATCTCTGCGATGGACGGTGTGAAGAAGGTGTCGATCATGATGGCGACGCCGGCTAACAAGGATATCTTTACCCAGAGTGGATTGAATACAGAAGAACTAATGGCGGCAACGGCCAACGATATGGTAGTCGTTGCGGATATTGATGATGATGCCATGCTTGATGCGATCATGAAGGAAGTCGATGTCTTCTTCGAAGAGCAGAATCGGAAGGCCGGTCAGAAGACAGCGGCAAAGGAGACTGCGAAGTCCTGGGATCAGGCAGCAAAGCTGCTTCCCGATGCGAATCTGGCAGTTATCTCGATTCCCGGCGCTTATGCAGCACTCGAGGCAGACCGTGCGCTGGATCAGGGCATGAATGTGTTCATGTTCTCTGACAATGTGACGATCGAGGATGAGAAGAAGCTGAAGGACAAGGCGCATGCGAAGGGGCTGTCTGTGATGGGACCTGACTGCGGTACCGGTATCATTCAGAGCGTTCCGATCGCTTTCACGAACAGTGTGGCTCCCGGTTCTATCGGCATCATCGGCGCTTCGGGCACCGGAATTCAGGAACTGACGACCATCATTGACCGTCTGGGAGAGGGCGTGACCAATGCCATCGGTACCGGTGGACGTGATCTGTCCATCACGGTCGGCGGAACAACGATGATGGATATGATCGATGCGATGGAGGCCGATGACTCTGTGAAGGTCATGGTCGTGATCTCCAAGCCCCCGGCAAAGGAGATCCGTGATAAGATCACGGCTCGTCTTCGTGTATGCAGGAAGCCGGTCATCACCCAGTTCCTGGGAGAGAAGCCTGCTTATCATGAGGAGAACTTCTACCATACTTATACCTTGGATGAGACCGCTCGTCTGGCAGTCAGCCTGGTGCGCGGCGAGGCAGTGCCTGAGGCTTCCTGTGATGTAGATGCTTCGGAGTTCTTTGACGCTTCCGAGAAGAAGACTATCAAGGCCTACTACTCCGGCGGCACCCTTGCGAATGAGGCTGCGATGCTGATCAAGGATGCGATGGAAGTCAAGGTTCCTCCGGAAGATATCGAAGGTTATATGCTGCAGCTGGATGGCAATGTGGTTGTGGATCTCGGTGATGATGCCTATACGCAGGGACATCCTCATCCCATGATCGATCCCGCAAAGAGAATCGAATGTATGCGGGAAGCTGTGGATGACGAGTCCACTGGTGCGATCCTGTTCGATATTATGCTGGGTTACGGTTCCCACGAAGATATGGCAGGAGCTCTGCTTCCTACGATCCGCGAGCTGCAGGCCAAGGCGGCTGCAGCCGGAAGGAAGGTCTTCTTCGTTGCTACCGTATGCGGCACCAGAAGAGATTATCAGGGTTACGATGAGGCAGTTCGGAAGCTTGCCGATGCCGGCGTCATCGTATGTGAGAATAATAAGCTTGCCTGCCGGACGGCGATCCGCGCGATTGGCAGAGACTTCGAGGAGCCGGCGGGAGAGATCCGCGCGAAGGAGGCTTCCGATGCGAAGGCAGCGGTTCCTTCCCCTGAGATCCTTAAGCTCCTGTCCGAGAAGCCGAAGATCATCAATGTGGGTCTTCCCAGCTTCGCTGAAGTATGTGAGCAGTTCGGCTGTGAAGTCGTTCAGTATGACTGGCAGCCCCCCTGCGGCGGTGATCTGGAACTGATCCGCACGCTGAATTTCCTGAGAGCCTATGAGGGTATCGATGAGATGAATCAGGAAGTAATCGCGAAGATCGTGGCCAGTCAGCCCATTCTGAAGGACAATGTCCGCGCGAAGGAAGTCATCCCCGAGATGAATGAGGGCAATGGCAAGGTGATCCTGCATGCCGGTCCCCCCATCCGCTTTGAAGATATGCCCGATCCTGTACAGGGATCCTGTGTCGGTGCGGTTCTCTTTGAAGACTGGGCAGCCGATGAGGCAGAGGCCCGTGCCCTGCTTGCCTCCGGTGAGGTTACCTTCATTCCCTGCCATCATGTGAAGGCGGTAGGTCCTATGGGCGGTATCACTTCTCCGAATATGCCCGTGTTCGTAGTAGAAGAGCAGACGGAAGGCAATCAGGCTTACTGCTCGATGAATGAAGGTATCGGTAAGGTTCTCCGCTTCGGTGCTTATTCCGAAGAGGTCGTGAATCGTCTGCGCTGGATGCGCGATGTGCTGGGTCCCGTACTCGGAAGAGTACTTCGTGAGAAGGGCGGTATCGCTCTGAATCCTCTGATGGCTAAGGCGATTGCCATGGGCGATGAATTCCATCAGAGAAATATTGCGGCATCCCTCTGCTTCTTCAAGGAAGTGGCTCCCGCCATCACTGCGATGGAGCTCGCTGAGGAGGATCGCTGTGCAGTCATGAAGTTCCTGGCAGACACCGATCAGTTCTTCCTGAATATCATGATGGCAACCGGCAAGGCCGTGATGGACGCTGCCCGCACCGATACGGACGGAACGATCGTCACTGCCATGTGCCGTAACGGCGTAGAGTTCGGTATCCGTATCGCAGGTATGGGAGACGAGTGGTTTACCGGTCCCGTGAATACCCCGAAGGGTCTCTACTTCACCGGTTATACCGAAGAAGACGGATGCCCCGATATGGGTGACTCTGCTATCACGGAGACCTTCGGTGTTGGCGGCATGGCGATGATCGCAGCCCCCGCAGTAACCCGCTTTGTCGGTGCCGGCGGCTATGAGGATGCGCTGCGTACCTCCAATGAGATGACGGAGATCACGATCGCTCATAACCCCAACTTCACGATTCCGACCTGGAACTTCCAGGGAACCTGTCTGGGTATCGATGCCCGCCTGGTTGTGGAGAAGGGAATCACCCCTGTGATCAATACCGGTATTGCCCACAGAATTGCCGGTTATGGCCAGGTGGGGGCAGGAACGGTACATCCTCCGATCGAGTGCTTCGAGAAGGCTGTTCGTGCCTACGCGAAGAAGCTGGGATATGAGGCATAAGGAGTAGAATATGACGATACCTGTGAATATATTTACCTGGGGCATGGCGCTCCTACCGATCATCGTGCTGCTTGTGCTGCTGATCGGCTTCCAGTGGGGCGCCACAGAGGCTGCCCCTGTCGGTCTGTTGATCACGATTGCTACCGGTATCCTGATCTATAAGGCAGATCTGACCTTGATTGCCTCGGAGAGTGCGAAGGGAATCTGGAGTGCGATGCCGATCCTGCTGATCGTATGGACAGCGATCCTCATGTATCAGGTGGGAGATGAGGCCAGGGCATTCCTGGTGATCCGGGACGGCATGCGCAAGCTGCTTCCCAATGAATTGCTGTTGGTTATTGCTATGGGATGGGTCTTCGAATCCTTCCTGCAGGGCATTACCGGATTCGGTGTCCCCGTAGCCGTGGGAGCACCCCTGCTGATTGGTATCGGTGTGAATCCGGTCTGGGCAGTCATCATCCCCCTCTTTGGGCAGGCCTGGGGCAATACCTTTGGTACGCTGGCAGCTGCCTGGGATTCGCTGGCGATGAGCGCAGGTCTGACGGTCGGCTCGACAGAGTATCTGAGTACAGCCATCTGGACCGCACTCTTTATCTGGATCTGGAACATCATCGGCGGCCTTGCTACCTGCTGGTTCTACGGTAAGGGGAAGGCTGTGAAGAAGGGTCTTCCGGCAGTATTGATCCTGACACTGATTCAGGGCGGAGGAGAACTGGCCTTCGTATTCATCAATACGACGATCTCCTGCTTCGTTCCGGCTACAATCTCTCTGCTGGTGGTTCTGCTGCTTGGCAGGACCCGCTGGTACAATGAGGTCTGGTCGATCGAGAACAGTCCTATCATGAATCGTGAGTACAGCGGAGCCGGTGCGGAGGAAGCACCGAAGGATATGAGTCTGGTGCAGGCTTTCGTTCCTTACTTCCTGCTGTCCATCATTACGCTGGTAGTACTGGTGGTGACTCCCATCAACAATTTCCTGGGACAGTTTAAGATCGGATTCGCATTCCCGGAGACGTCGACCGGTTATGGCCATGTGAATGCAGCCAGTACCTGCTTCTCGCCGCTTGCGATCTTCACCCATGCCAGCATGTTCCTGTTCATATCCGCCATCATTGGTCTGATCTATTATAGAAAGCACGGATGGATCCGGGAGGGCGGCGTGAAGAGAGTCTTCCTGAAGTCCGTGACGATGACCATGCCTTCCGGTATCTCCGTCATCGGTCTGGTCATCATGTCCAAGATCATGGACGGCACCGGGCAGACGGTGGTTCTTGCGAACGGCATCGCGAATGTGCTGGGCAATGTTTATGTGGTATTCGCTCCCTTCGTTGGCCTGCTTGGCACCTTCATGACCGGCTCGAACATGAGCTCCAACATCCTCTTCGGAGGATTCCAGATGACCACGGCGAACCTGCTTGGCGTGGATCCTTCGGCAGTTCTGGGTGCATCCTCCGCCGGAGGTGCGATCGGTTCGGCCATCAGTCCAAGCAAGATTATTCTGGGAACGACGACCGCGGGAATCCTCGGCAGCGAGGGCAGTGTTATGAAGAAGATCATGGGAATCACGATTCCTTCGACGATCCTGATCGGCATCATCGCCTTCCTTGCGGTGGCAGTGTAGAGGAGGTCCTGATATGAAGCAGAGTTTCTGGTCGACAAAGGCCGGCGGACTGACGCTGGCATACAATGTGATCATGTTAGACTATGTGGTGAAAATTAAATTCAATAATACAGAGAACAGCATCTGTCATCTGGTGGGATTTATCGCCATCGTGGCAGCGATGCTCTATTCTCCGGTCAAGGTGCATATCCTGGATCGGAAGAAGCATTAGACGAAAGATGAGAGGGAAGTGCATTTCCCAGGTACACAAGAAGAGGAATAGATTGCGGAAGTGAGGGATTCCGAGAAAGAGGAGATATAACTATGGAGTTAAAAGAGATTGAGTTTGAAGAGATCGTTGCGAGAATCGCAAGAAATCTGGAACATCTGAAGCAGTACACGGCGACGCCCGGCAATGGCTGTACCAGACTTCCCTTCACGAAGGAGACCCGCCTGGCAGTAGATTATCTGAAGAAGATCATGACGGAGATCGGTCTTGAAGTGAAGGAGGATGCGGCAGGCAACGTGTTCGGTATCCTTGCAGGCAGCGAGCCGGAGCTTCCCTGTGTGATGATGGGTTCTCACTTTGATTCTGTTATCAATGGCGGAGACTTCGATGGTATCGCAGGCATCATCTGTGCGATCGAGGTGGTAAGACAGATGCAGGATATGGGAATCGCCAACCGCAGAACCTTCGTGGTTGCCGGCTTCATGGATGAGGAAGGCTGCCGTTATGGTACCGGTTACTTCGGTTCCGGCGCTATGCTGGGCCACAGAGATGAGGCTTACTGCCATCAGTTCAAGGACAACAACGGTATCTCCATCGCTGAGTCCATGAAGGAATATGGTCTGGATCCCGCGAAGATCACGGATGCAGCATGGCCTGAGGGATCTATCGGCTGCTTTATTGAGACTCATATCGAGCAGGGTCCCGTTCTGGATACCGAGAAGATCCAGATCGGTCTGGTTGACTGTATCGTAGGTATCCAGAGATATATGGTGACGGTACACGGCCGCAGCGATCATGCGGGAACGACTCCTATGAATATGAGAAAGGATCCTGTGGAGGCTGCCTGCAAGTGTGCATCCAAGATTCCCGATTGGGCGCGTGAGAAGAGCGAAGGTACCGTAGCGACTTCCGGCTATATCCGTTCCTTCCCCGGAGCTATGAATGTCGTTGCCGAGAGCTGTGAATTCACGATCGATATCCGCTCCAAGGTGAATGATGATATCGAAGATATCGTGGCGAAGATCCGCAAGAACCTGGACAAGAATGTGGCGAAGATCGAGGGTACCTATGATATGGATACCAAGCTGATCATCACTCCCTGCGATATGTCCGAAGATATGCTGGACATCATGGAGGAGAGCTGCAAGAAGTATGAATACAGCTATAAGAGACTTCCTTCCGGTGCCGGACATGATGCTCTGGAGATCGGTCAGGTGCTTCCTACCGTGATGCTGTTTGTTCCCAGCCTGAATGGACGCAGCCATTGCCCCGTGGAGTTTACGAAGTACAGCGACTTCGCAAGAGCTACCCGCGTGCTGCGTGATCTCGTTGCGAATGTGGTGAATGCGGATACTCTCCCCTGCAAGGGCAAGAGAGCATAAGCCTGCATCGTCCTGCGCTTCAAGACTTACGTCCGTGAGGTGCAGAAGAGAATAAATAAAGGATAGAAAGAGCATTTCCCTGCTGAATTATGGTGGTGGAGGTGCTCTTTTTTTGCTATAATGGATAAAAATGTGAGAAAACAGGGGAACTTGTCCTGCAGAAAAGTATGAACTGCGGCAGAATCCCCGGGCGAATCAAGAGAGGGACATCTATCATGAGCTTTACGGTTCGACAGTTGCTGGAGAGTGAGCTGCGGGATTCAATTACCATTGTCAGCGGTAATGGTGGTCTGGACAATTGTGTCAGTGGTGTGACGATCATCGAGGCACCGGATATTGTGCACTTCATCCGAGGCGGAGAACTGCTGCTTACGGGGCTTCTGGCCTTCGCATCCTGCAGCACGGAGGAGTTCAAGACCTATATCTATGAGCTGCGGGAGAAGCATGTCAGCGGCATTGTGCTGAAGCCCGGCCGCAAGGTCGTATTCGCGGAGGAGAAGATTGCCTGGCTGAGACAGTTCTCGGAGGAGAATGATATTCCGCTGATGGAAGTGCCATTCGAGATGTCCTTCCAGACCATCCTGATCCTGGTGATGGAGCATCTGGTGAATGAGGAAGTAATTCAGCTGAAGTACTATAAGACGACGCGGGATAACTTCAATGCTCTGTTGATGTCTCCGGCTTTCGACGGGCAGCGGATCACGGATATCCTGATTATGCTGGAGAAGATGATCGGCGGAAGCGTGACTTTATACCGCGGCAACCGTGTCTGCTGTGCCTGGACGGGAGAGCATAAGGCGAACTTTGCCTTCCGGGAGGATTGCAAATGCTATGAGCCGGGTGTATTCTCTACATTTGAGTACTTCGTACAGAATGTGGCGGATCCTCAATATGTGATCCGCTTCCCCATGGGAACCGGAGAAAAGGTATATCTGACGGTCGATGGGGCAGGGGACAGCTTCGGTGTGATGAGCTGTATCGCCATCGAGAATGCCTGCATGGCTCTGCAGCACGAATATGCCAGACTGCAGTCGATGGAAGAGCTGGAGAAGAAGTTCCGCAGTGATATCCTCTCGGGAATCCTTCATGACAAGGAGATGTCCGCGGAGGATATAAGAAAGAATGCGGCTATGATCGGTCTGAATCCGGATGACTGCTACCGCGTTGTCTCTCTGGGGATTCGTCAGGAGATATGGGAATCCTTCCCTATGGAAGAGAAGCTGAACCATATCAAGACACTGGAGGAACTGATCCTTCGCGAACATCCGGAGGACCGGACCTGCCGTGAGTCGGACCGTATTCTGGTGGTTCGGAAGGAGGAACGCACGACACTTCAGGCTGAGTATCGAAAGAGCCTCTGCCGCCTGTTGGAGGAGATGCAGAGGATGGCAGAGATGCGTATCCCGGGAATTCACCTGCAGGCAGGCGCCGGCAAGCAGGTAGATGGAATCGAACAGCTGTCTCTGAGCAGCCGGGAAGCCTGTGATGCCTGTACTTTCATTGATGTGGCAGGCAATGCGGTCGGGAATATGGTTGCTGATGGGGATGCTCAGCTGGTCATGTTCTCAGATATGGGAATCTTCAAGCTGCTGTGTCAGATTACGGATCCGGCGGAATTGCAGGAGTACGTTCCGGAATCACTCCAGAAGCTCTATGATCTGAAGAAGTCTCAGAGAGATGAACTGATTGAGACGCTGAAGACTTATATGGAGTGCGGGCGGAATCTATCGCAGGCATCCAAGCGTCTGTATATTCACTATAAGACGGCGGCTTACCGGATCGATAAGATTTCTGAGATTACGGGTATCAACTTCGACAATGCCGGGGAGGTGCTGGCTGTGCAGATCGGTCTGGTCGTTCGGCAGATGGTAGACAATATTAATAAGAAGAGTCAGAGGTGATTGGATCCATGAGTCTTCAGGAAGAACATGAAGGAAGGGCGCCAAGCCCGAAGCTGATCGTGCAGGATTTCTTTTGGGGAGAACATCGTTCTCCCTGGATCGCGCTGATGACGGGGATGATCGTAGCCCTATCCTCCCAGCTATATATGAATCTGTTCGTGGACGGCTTCCGTATCTCCCTTGCGGTTGTGCTGCTGCCCATTCTTCTATCTACGATCGGGAGGAATGTCCCCATCTGGTTTACGACGCTGGTGACGGTCGTCTGCGTCTTCCTGGTCAGAGGACTGGGGCTTGCTCTGGTTGGCAGCACCGTCGAGGAGACGATCCACCAGCTGCTGCCGAATCTCTTCTTCTATCTGATGTACGGTCTCTTCTTCTGGTGGGTCTTCCCGGATCGCAGGAAGATGGACTACCGTATGATGTTCCCCTCTTTTGTTGTGGTGGACTTCCTTGCGAATACGATGGAGCTGTGCGTGACGGAGAGTCAGGCGAACAATGAAATCACGGTGCGCATGGTGGCGACTCTGTTCATGGTCGCTTTGATGCGAGGAGCACTGGCTTGGCTTGTGATGCTGTCGGTGCGCCAGTATGAGGATATCCTTGCCCTGAGGGAGAGAGAATCCCGCTACCAGAGTCTCTTCATGATGAATACGGCACTGAAGAATGAGATCTACTTCATGAGGAAGAATTCAGAGGAGATCGAGTCGGTCATGGGGCAGGCTTACCGACTCTATGAAAGTCTGGATCGGATGGAGGTACCGGAGGAGACCCGGCAGATGTCTCTGTCGATTGCCAAGGATGTCCATGAGATCAAGAAGGACTATCTGCGTATCATTCAGGGAATCGAGATGGATATCGCCGATGATCAGGGAATACAGGATATCTCCTTCCGCGAGATGATGCACATCCTCCGCGTCTCCAGCGAGCAGTTGATGGCGGATCAGACCGCAGAGATCATCTTTGACTTTCAGGTAGAGGATGACTTCGTGACAGAGCAGCACTATGAGCTGATGGCAGTTCTGAAGAATATCGTGGGCAATGCGATGGAAGCTATCATCGGTGACTGGGAGAAGAGGAAGCACCGGGTCGGGCGAATCGCGCTCACAGAAGCACTGGAGGGGGATTCCTACCGGATCTGTGTGGAGGATAATGGTCCCGGCATCTCGCCGAGACACTTGCCTCACATCTTCCGCATGGGATATTCGACCAAGTTCGATCCCGCAACCGGCAATATCTACCGGGGCGTCGGGCTCTACGGAGCGAAGACGACCGTGGAAGAGACCTTCGGAGGAAGCATCGAGGTGTCTTCGGAGAAGGGAAGCGGTACACGGTTTACGATTCGGATTCCGGCGGAGGCATTCGAGAAGAAAGAGTAGATGAAGGTTTGTAATCTCCCCGGTGAATATCAGGCTGAGATAGAAGGCGTGGAGAGAGCACAGATGAAGGCTATACATTCGCGGGAACCATAGATCCTGGTTTGCTCGCCTGGATGGAGAAGCGCAGAGAACGATGGACTTAATTGTATGGGATGACATGAGTACCCTGTAGGAGGAATGGCATGAGAATCTACATTATTGAGGACGATCTGTCCGTGATCAATATACTGGAAGATATCATCGAGGATGAGGAACTGGGAGAAATCTGCGGCGACTGCGGCGGCGAGCCCGCGGTGCTCTCCGAAGTGTTGGCGTGCCAGCCGGATGTCGTTCTGGTCGACTTCTTCATGCCGAAGAAGGATGGTGTGGAGTTCGTGCGTGAGCTGCGGGAGGTCAATGAACAGGTGAAGTGCATCATGATCTCTCAGGTATCGGCGAAGGATCTGATCGCCAAGGCCTATAGTGCGGGCATTGATTTCTTTATCTCCAAGCCCATCAACATTATCGAGATCTCTTCGGTTCTCCGGCAGGTGGAGAAGCAGATCCAACAGGAGAAGACGCTGGATCATATCCGCAGGGTATTCCTGCAGGAGGCTCCCTCAGAGAAGAGGAACGAAGGAAGCGGCAGATCTGCACAGGAGTCGCCGGAGCGAAAGCGAGAAGGCTATGAGAAGTCTCTTCGCTATATTCTGAATCGAATCGGTATCTCCAGCGAGAAAGGGTCTCCGGACATTTTGAAGATCTGTAACTACCTTCATGAGAATGGGAAGTCGGTCAGTGAACTCAGTGTACAGCAGATGTGCAGTGCGGTAGATGAGAATCCGAAGAGCACGGAACAGAGGGTGCGCAGAGCAATTGCGGCCGGCATGACCAATGTGGCGCATATGGGAATCGAGGACTTCATGAATGAGACCTACAGCCGGTATTCCGGAAGCCTCTTTTCTTTTGAGGATGTGAAGATGGAGATGGATCATCTGAGGGGGAAGAGAGTCAGCGGAGGCAAGGTCAATATCAAGAAGTTCATTGATGGGCTGATGCTGGAGGCGGAGAGGTAGGACTATCGGCTTAAGAAGTCGATCGACATGCGAATGTCGGAGCCAGAGAGGCAAGTGTCGACTTGAAATGAAGAATATTCTGCGTGGACAGGTTCGGTAAAGGGACTTGTTCACGCTTTTTCTTTGCACATTTTCTGGTCTTTTGTCACTTTTTGAAGTTTTTTGTAGGCTTTCCTTACAATATATATTGTAAACCTGTCATCCAAGCCATAATGACAGGCGTATCGTTTCTTCCTCTGCCGGGGGTGCGGCAGAGGGAGATATGGAGAAGCAATGAGGGGAGTCCGCGATAGGAATTCGCGGAGAAAGGAGTAGAAGAATGCAATATGGGAAGAAGATTCTTGCAGCAGTGATTGCTTTGACGATGGTTCTTGCAATGACCGGCTGCAGCAGTCAGACAGAGTCTGCCGAGGAGCAGAGCACAGCTGCTTCATCCATCCGACTGGGAACCGGTGGTATCGGCGGCAATTATTACGCGTATGGTAATGCACTGAATCAGTTAGTGACAGGCGATGCGGAGGAGATGGCGATGTCGGTAAAGACGACCGCAGGATCCGCTGCCAATCTCCGTCTGATCTCGGAAGGATTCCTGGAGATGGGTATCGTTCAGAGTGATATTCTGGCAGATGCAGCAGAGGGAACAGGACTTTTTGAAGAGAGCGGTGCAATCGGTGGTTACAGTGCCGTAGCCGGACTCTATACGGAGGCTTGTCAGGTCATCGTGGCAGCAGATTCCGATATCGAAGAGATCTCCGATCTGCAGGGGAGGAGTATCTCTGTGGGTGAAGAGGAGTCCGGCGTTGTCCGTAATGCCCAGCAGATTCTGCAGGCTTATGGTCTGACTTTCAGCAATGTAGATGCGAAGTATCTGTCCTTCGCCGATTCTGCGGCAGCGATGCAGGCCGGTGAGATCGAGGCCTTCTTCTGTACCGCAGGTGCTCCTACCACGGCGGTTACAGAGCTTGCCCGTGAGATGGATATCCGCATTCTGTCAATCGATGAGAAGCAGATGGAACAGATGATGAGTCTGTACAATGGCTTTACGACCTGTGTGATTCCTGCAGGAACCTATCAGGGACAGACGGAGGATGTGACAACGGTCGGCGTGAAGGCAGTGCTCGTTGCCGGAAGTGATGTAGCGGCTGAGACGGTTCAGAGTATCACGGAAGCAATGTTCACACACGCAGACGAACTGAAGTATGCAACCAGCGCAGATACGACACTGGATCTTGCATTTGCAACGGAAGATATTCCTGTAGGCTTCCATAGCGGAGCTGCTGCCTACTACAGTGCACAGGGTGTGACCGTGGAGGAAGCTGAGGCCGGAAGCGGCAGCAGTGTATCCGGCGGACAGGATAAGTAAGAAAGGAGGACACATCTATGTATACATTATCACTGGATATGTACCAGACACTGGCAATCGCCGTTGGTGTTCTGCTTCTTGGCGCATGGCTGAAGACGAAGGTCCAGTTCCTTGAGACCTTCTGTATTCCGGCACCTGTTGTCGGTGGACTGCTCTTTGCCGTTGTCTCCTGTATCCTCTATGTTACCGGTATTCTGGAACTGTCCTTCGATGAGACGCTGAAGACTGTATGTATGGTTATGTTCTTCACCTCTGTCGGCTTCCAGGCGAACTTCAAGGTCCTGAAGAGCGGCGGTAAGAGCCTGATCGTATTCCTTGCCTGCGTTGCTGTTCTGATCGTAATTCAGAATGTGCTGGCGGTGGGACTCTCCAAGGCGATTGGTGTGGATCCTCTGGTTGGTCTGTGTACCGGTTCTATCCCCATGGTAGGCGGACATGGTACGGCGGGTGCATTTGGTAAGGTTCTGGAGGACTTCGGACTGGAAGGCGCGACGACTCTCTGTACGGCAGCAGCAACCTTCGGTCTGGTTGCCGGTTCCCTGATGGGCGGACCTCTGGGACGTCGTCTGATCCTGAAGAATGACCTGCTGAAGACGGCAGTTCAGGAAGATATCACTCCTCTGGTAGAAGAAGAGATCAAGCATCAGCGTTCTGTCAGCCAGTACGCACCGGCTGCTTATCAGATTGCGGTGGCTATGGGTATCGGTACCGTGGTATCCTGGGCTCTGTCCAAGACCGGCATGACCTTCCCTGTATATATCGGCGCTATGATCGTAGCTGCCTTCATACGCAACTTCAGTGAGATGACCGGTAAGTTGGATGTTCCTATGGGTGAAATCAACGATATCGGCGGCATCTGCCTGTCTCTCTTCCTGGGTATCGCTATGGTTACCCTGAAGCTGTGGCAGCTGGCTTCTCTGGCTCTGCCGCTGATTATCCTGCTGCTTGGACAGACCATTCTGATGTTCCTGTTCGCATACTTCGTAGTATACAATGTCATGGGCCGCGATTATGATGCCGCCGTTCTGTCGGCAGGTACCTGTGGTTTCGGTATGGGCGCTACTCCCAATGCCATGGCCAATATGCAGGCGGTAACCGAGAAGTTCGTGCCTTCTGTTAAGGCATATATTCTGGTTCCCATCGTAGGAAGTATGTTCGCAGACTTCATCAACAGTTTGGTTATCACTTTCTTTATCAATATGGTATAAGCCTGATCATGGATTCCTGCGGTCTTTGCCGCAGGAATCTTCGGGGTATACGAATAGAATCATTGTTATGAGGGAGGCATATGATGTCTGACAAGATCAAAGTTGTTCTCGATGAGGACTTCCTGGCAATTCCCGATGTTGTGACCGGTGAGGTCGGTGAGACCGAGGAAGAAAAAGAAATCGAAGAGAAGATCGAAGAGCTTGAGGAGGTCCTTGAAGAAGTCAAGGAAGATCCGAAGAAGAAGAGGAAGCTTACACTGAATCTGGATACGGTAGCTGTACCCGAGGTGGAAGTTCTTCTCAAGCATCTGAAGTAAGAAGACATAAAGAGAAGCTGCAGAATGTGGATAGGCATTCTGCAGCTTTTCTTTATGGGTAACCGGCGTAAAGCTACCAAAGGCTATTCCGAATCGGGGAAACTGTGCAAAAGGGATAGCCGAAGGCTATCCCGAAGCGGAGAAAGCAAGCAAAAGGGATAGCCGAAGGCTATCCCGAATTGGGGAAAGCAAGCAAAAGGGATAGCCGGAGGCTATCCCAGATGAAGGAAACTAAGCAAAAGGGATAGCCGGAGGCTATCCCAGATGAAAGAAAGCAAGCAAAAGGGATAGCCGGAGGCTATCCCGAATCGGGGAAGCTGTGCAAAAGGGATAGCCGAAGGCTATCCCGA
>R17__coassemble_656_pt1 | contig 14055 bp, 9 predicted proteins | sample R17__metabat2_low_PE_029 | metagenome-assembled genome bin R17
GTTCTGCGGATGGCCTCCAGCTCCTACGCGCGTGTCTCCATGAGCTCCGATTACGAAGCCTACTGCCACGGCGCAGGAGTCATGTTCGACAAGTACGCCGTAGATGGGGTGCTCACCGTCGGCAACGTCTCCGCGGTATACTACGGAAGAGTGTAGCAGAACACGGATTGGGGATGCCTCCTCATTCGGCACAAAAACGAAACTGAGAGACATAAATATATGATGATTCAACAGCAAATGCTCTGCCCGCAATTGGTGGTCAGGGCATTTGCTGTTTCCTGCTTCGCAGATGCCTTTCTTTCTAACCTATTGACTTCGACATAAATATAGGTTAATATAGGTTAAAAGCAGTAAGGAGATGTGCCTATGGTGTGGGAATATGAGGTCAGGATGCGGTCCGATGAGGATGGCAGTGCTGTGCGTCGGAGTGAGCGTCTTCAGGCTCGTATCGCTGAGCTTCCTTCCGGCTATATCTCGCGCAAGACGATCAGCGGGAAGGTATACCCTTATTATCAGTGGACTGAGAATGGGAAGCTGAAGAGCCGTTATGTGAAGAAGGATGAACTGGCATCTCTGGAGGAGCAGATTCAGCAGCGGAAGGAACTGCAGGCAGAGCTGCGCAGCCTGGGGACCATCGGTCGTCTGAGCACCTATAAGGCTGCCTTTTATATGAAGCAGAAGGTCCCGGTCGGCATACAGGAATTCGATCGGCTGATCGAGAGGGACCTCTTTTATATAGATAAGACGGATTTTATCCGCGAGTGGTGGGAGAGTGAGACACAGGTGACGCTCATTACCCGCCCCAGAAGATTCGGGAAGACTCTGACACTCAGTATGGTGAATTGTTTCTTCTCGCGGGAATATGCGGGAAGGAGTGATCTGTTCGAGGGACTTTCCATCTGGACACATACGAAGTATCATGAACTACAGGGAACTTACCCTGTGGTCTATTTGTCGTTCGCCGGAATCAAAGGGCGTGATGTCGATGAGATGAAGCGTATGGTCAGGCAGTTGGTGATTGAGCTGTACTCACAGTATGAGTGGCTGGAAGAGCACCTGCAGGGGCGGATGCTGGAATTCTTCCGTCAGGTGACTTATGGCATGAGCGATGATACACTACAGTTTTCTCTGCATCATCTCACTCGTATGCTCAGCGATTACTATGGGAAGCGTGTCATTGTGCTTCTGGATGAGTATGATGTGCCGATGCAGGAGGCCTGGCTTGGCGGCTTCTGGGGTGACATGATGGATCTCATGCGGCCTTTTCTCAATCTGACATTCAAGAACAACCGTTGTCTGGAGAAGGGACTGATCACCGGGATCACCAGGATCAGCAGAGAATCGCTGTTCTCGGATCTGAATCATCTGGATGTGATCAGTACTCTGACACCGAAGTATCAGACGGCTTTTGGATTCACGGAAGAAGAAGTCTTTCGGGCGCTGGAGGCACAGCAGCTTGGCAGTGCTGAGATGAAGCAGCAGGTGAAGGACTGGTATGATGGATTCTGCTTCGGCGGTGTCTCCGGCATCTACAATCCCTGGTCGATCATTCAGTTCCTCAATAAGAGAACGTTCGATCGCTACTGGGTGAATACCAGTTCCAATGCTCTGGTTCGCCGTCTTCTTGCGGGTACGGATCTTCCGGCCGGTCCACAGCTGGAGAACCTGCTTCTGGGTGGAAGTATCCGGGCTGAGGTGCAGGAGGATATCGTCTATCAGAATATAGACGGCGATGAGAATACCGTGTGGAACTTCCTGCTTGCCTGTGGATATCTGAAGATGGATGGGCAGAATCGCATGACGGTTACGAACAGGGAAGTTCGTGAGATGATGCTCGGACTGATTCGCGGCTGGTTTGCTCCGGCGGGCAATAATTACAGTGCTTTTATTCGAGCCATGTTGGCCGGCGATTCGGAGGCGATGACTCATTATATGAATGAGATTGCACTGCGTACCTTCAGTACCTTCGATGTCGGGGAGAAGCCTTCGGCTTTCACGGTACCGGAGCGATTCTACCATGGGTTCGTTCTGGGGCTGCTTGTCGAGCTGGAAGCTGACTATCAGATCCGGTCTAACCGTGAGAGCGGTTTCAGACGCTATGACGTAATGATACTGCCGAAGAACCTGGCCTCCGGGAAGAAGGACGGTTATATTATGGAATTCAAGGTCTATAATCCCAGCCGGGAGAAGAACCTGGAAGAAACCTGCGAGGCTGCTCTGGAGCAGATTCATGAGCGGAGATATGCAGAGGAACTGACAGCGCAGGGAATCGAGGAGAAGCATATACACAACTACGGATTCGCCTTCGCAGGGAAGCAAGTGCTGGTGAAGGCAGATTAAGGCCGGCCATTTAGGGCAGTTAATGTCCCCGAACTGGCTCCCCGAACCGGCCAAGCCGGTCCCTTGTTTCAGTTTTTGACTTTGATTCTCAGTTGTGATATGATGAGTATCAAAATATATGTAGGAAGACTGTACAATTTCCAACGTTATACATACTATATTAATATGACTGCGATGGAATCGGAGCAATGGTTCGAAGGAATATGTACAATCCGAAGCGAATATAGAGGAGGAATTCCACGATGAAGTATAAGAACTTTCAGCAGATCAAGCTGTCTACTCTCGGCATGGGCAATATGCGCCTGCCGGCCGTTGATCCCAAGGATCCCAAGTCACCGATCGACTATGTGGCTGCGCATGAGATCATCGATCATGCTTACGAGCAGGGCATCAACTACTTCGATACGGCTTATGTCTACAATGATGGTGAGTCCGAGCGCTGCCTCGGCGCCTGCATGAAGAAGCATCCCCGCGACAGCTTCTATCTGGCAACCAAGTTCTACATCGATGCGAATCCGGATTACGAGGCTGTCTTCGAGGAGCAGCTGGAACGTCTGCAGACCGACCACATCGACTTCTATCTGCTGCACTGCCTGATGGAGAACAATATCGACAAGTACCTGGAGAGCGGCGCGATCGACTACTTCCTGAAGCAGAAGGAACTGGGACGAATCTCTTACCTTGGTTTCTCCAGCCACGCCGGTCTTGAGACGCTGACTCGTTTCGCGGACCACCACGCCTGGGACTTCGCACAGCTGCAGATCAACTACTATGACTGGAATTACGGCACGGCTGCGAAGGAATATCAGATCCTGGCTGACCGGCATATCCCGATCATGGTTATGGAACCTGTCCGCGGCGGTCGTCTGGCAACACTGACGCCCGAGGCCAATGCTCTGCTTCAGGCGGCGCATCCTGACTGGAGTATCGCTGCATGGGCGCTGCGGTTCGTGAAGAGCCAGCCGGCTATTCAGGTCATCCTCAGCGGCATGAGCCACATGGACCAGATCCGTGACAACCTGGTAACCTTCGATGATGAGGAAGGTCTGAATGAAGAAGATATGGCAACACTGATGAAGGCCTGTCAGATGTTCAAGGACCAGGTGCAGGTGCCTTGCACTGGCTGCCGTTACTGCACGAGCGGATGTCCCATGGAGATCAACATCCCCGAGTATCTCAAGCTCTACAATACCTACAAGGTCGACGGACCCTGGTCCCTGCAGGATGCAGCGAAGATCGAGTCCACCGGCAAGCCCGCCGACTGCATCGGCTGTGGCGCATGCACCGGACACTGTCCGCAGAGCATCGAGATTCCGAAGATCATGGAAGAACTGGCAGGACTGCTGAAGTAAGAGCATAAAGCTTGTGCGTTAACACAAGAAGCATGGATGGCAGCTGCTCCGGTCCAACAGAATACCGATCAGATGAACATAGAGGAACTGTGAAAGTGAGTTTTCATTTTCGCAGTTCCTCTTTCTTGCGTCAAACTATGTCGCAAGAGAAGAAAGCCGACCAGGCGCCATAGTGAGCGGGAAGCAAACTATGTCGCGGGAGGAGAAAGCCGACCAGGCGCCATAGTGAGCGGGAAGGAAACTATGTCGCGGGAGAAGAAAGCCGACCAGGCGCCATAGTGAGCGGGAAGCAAACTATGTTGCAAGAGAAGAAAATCCTTGACAACCGATACCCCCATGGGTATGATATACGTATACCCCGTAGGGTATAAAAGGCGAATTACAAGGAGTGAATACATATGAGTACGGTTGTTGAGAAGTTAGATGGGGCCGAGCCTCAGCCTCGGACGAATTGGAGAGATGCCTTTGCAGAGAAGGTGGAATCTGTGATGGAGATCGGCGGCCGCCGGAAGGATATCGCCTTCCTTGCGATATCGGGAGTCGCCCTGGTATGCAGTATCTTCCACCTGCTTCCGCTGCCCTTTGATGCCGCGTGGGTGGCTATCATCCTCTGCGGTATCCCGATCATCATGGAGGCTGTCGTTGGTCTGGTGACTGCCTTCGACATCAAGGCCGACCTGCTTGTCTCGCTCGCACTGATTGCATCCGTGTGTATCGGCGAGCACTTTGCCGCAGGCGAAGTTGCCTTCATCATGCAGATCGGCGGTCTGCTCGAAGAACTGACCGTCGAGCGCGCCCGCGCCGGCATCGAGCGGCTGGTCAAGCTGACACCGCAGACCGCCCGCGTCATCTACCGCGACAATGAGGCCATCGTACCCGCCGAGCAGGTCGTCGTCGGTGCTCGTCTTCGCGTCCTCCCCGGCGAGACCATCCCGGTCGACGGCGTGATCGTATCCGGCCAGACCTCCATCAACCAGGCGGTCATGACGGGCGAGTCCCTGCCGGTCGATAAGACGATCGGCGATGAAGTATACTCCGGAACCGTGAATCAATTCGGTTCCTTTGAAATGCTCGCGACCAAGGTTGGGGAGGATCGTTCGATTCAGCGGATGATCCGCCTCGTGCAGACGGCCGATGCCGGCAAGGCAGAGATCGTGGGTATGGCAGACCGCTGGGCGACCTGGATCGTAGTGATCGCACTGACTGCTGCGGCACTGACCTGGCTGATCAGTGGACAGATCATCCGTGCTGTGACGATCCTGGTTGTCTTCTGCCCCTGCTCTCTGGTACTTGCAACGCCAACCGCCATCATGGCGGCCATCGGCAATGCCACCAAGCACGGCTTCCTGGTACGTGAGGGTGACGCTCTTGAGAGACTTGCGATGGTATCGAAGATCTGTTTCGATAAGACCGGAACACTGACCCTGGGAACTCCGAAGGTAACCGCTGTTGAATCCGTGAATAGTTTATATAAGGAAGAAACCCTCTACCGACTGACCGCGATCGCTGAGAAGTCCTCCGAGCATCCGCTGGGGAAGGCACTGGTTGCCTGCTATACGAAAGAGAAGAGCATGGAAGTACCGAACGCACAGAACTTCAACATGCTGCCCGGGCGCGTTCCGAGCGCACCCGCACAACGCAAGATCGAACATGCCGGCAACCTGAAGATGATGGCAGAGTACGGAATTGATCCGCAGGTCTGGGGTGATATCGGACAGACTTATCTGGAGCAGGGCTGCACAGTGATCTACGTGGCAATCGACGGTGCGGCCGCCGGAATCATCGCTATGGCTGATGTCCTGCGTGACGGTATGGCCGAAGTCATGGGTGATATCTCGGAGACGGGTGTGAATCCGGTACTTCTGACCGGCGATAACAGCAAGGCAGCCGGCACCATCGCCCGCCAGTTGGGAATCATTAAGGTCGAGTCTGACTGTCTGCCGGAGGATAAGCTGCGCTATATCGAAGAATCTCAGGCGCTTGGCCACAAGATCTGCATGGTCGGCGATGGCATCAACGATGCCCCGGCCCTCAAGAAGTCCTATGTCGGCATCGCCATGGGCGGTGTGGGAAGTGACATTGCCGTAGACGCTGCAGACATCGCTCTGGTAGATGACAAGATCCAGGAGCTGCCGCACCTGCTGGCTCTGTCCAAGCGCATGATGGGCACGATCCGCCTCAACCTCACCTTCTCGATGACGCTGAACTTCATCGCCATCACCCTCGCCATCACAGGCATCCTCAACCCTGTCGTAGGCGCCCTGGTACACAATGCTGGATCGGTCATGGTCATCATCAACTCGGCAAGACTGCTGAACTACAAGTAAGTCCACTCGGGTGAAGTAAGAGATATACATCAAATCATAATTTATACACGAGGAGTGATGAAGCAGAGAACTCAACGAGATCACTCCATTCACCCGGTATCGAAGAAGTTCCACGGACAACGATATAGCTGTCAGTGGAACTTTATTTTTTCGTACAAGTTCTGTACATATGAAGAATATATTGGACATTTCCTGTCTACCGGTGTACTATACCCTTAGCGGCCGTATGTTACCATTGTCGAAGCTTATGCATTGACTGCAAGAAAGGAGAGTGCCTATCGTGCCAAGAGATTCCCTCCGCAAGGCGGATGATCAATATGCCTGGAGGATGCTGTGCCGCTTCACGCCGATCGTCTGCGTGGACGACTTTCAGCAGCTCGGCGAAGATGTGCAGGCGCAGGTGATCCGCAACCTGATCTCTCGCGGCGTCACACGCGCCAGCCTTCAGCGGGTGACCGGCCTGACTGCTTACCGCATACGAAGAATATTGGGAGAAGAAGGATGAACTTTGAAGAATATGAAGAGAAGTTTCGGATGTACCATGTGTCCGAACCCGGCCGCGTGCTGACTGACGCGCTGGCCTATGAGATCCTGTCCGTGGTGTCGGAGATCCCGCCCGGCAAGGTGGCGACCTACGGACAGATCGCGCGCATGATCGGCAGGGAGCGCAACTCACGCCTGGTCGGCAAGGTCCTGAGCCGCGCCGAATACTACGGCGACTTCCCCTGCCACCGCGTCGTGAACCACCGCGGCAGCACCGCACCCCGCTTCACCGAGCAGCGAGCCCTGCTTGAAGCCGAAGGCGTCGAATTCGAAGAGAGCGGGCTGATAAGCCTGCGAAAGTACCGATGGACAGAATGACAATTGAATAGGAAGTGAAAGTCGGCGTCTGAATACAGCATAGTGCCCATGCTCAGACGCCGACTTTCCTGCCTACCGAACCGTCCTGGGTCCATCTGCCTGTGGCTCAGCAGGTTCGTGGACATTGCCAACCGGTTGGGAACCGGCCGGCGATCATTTACTCTTTCTCCTCCAGCCGTCCCTGGTAGGCCGCCAGCGATAGGTTGAGGTAGAGTCTTTCCATCGGGTAGTCCAGGTTGATTTCCGTGAGCTGGACGATGCGGTCCATTCTATTAATGAAGGAAGAGCGGTGGATATAGAGCTTCTTCGATGCCGCGACGGCATTCATATTGCACTCCAGGTAGACGGAGAGGGTGTGCAGGAAGCTGGTATTCTGCTTCGCATCGTGATCCTTCAATAATAAAAGGGCGGGATGGCAGAGCTGCCGATAGTTCGCACCGCCGCATCCATTATCGATCAGGTAGGAGAGTGCATATTCATCGAAGAAGGAAATCCCGTGCAGCAAGGTGGGATTCCCTGCAGTCCCGATTCCGCCAAGCGACACCGCAGAACCGTATGCCTGTGGAGTTGATCCCAGGGAACTGCCGGCAGAACCCGCACCCGAGGGAATGCTCCCCGAACCGCTGCTGTCTTCGGATGCACCTCTCGTCGCCTCGGCAGCATTCTCTTTCTCTGAAGCTGCAGCCGCCTTTCGGTCCAGAGTATATCTCGCCTGTGTCAGAGCAAAGTAGATCGCCTCGAAGACTGTCAGGGTGTGAATGAAGCGGCTGCACCCGCAGGTATAGTTCAGGTCCGTGAGATATTCCGCAAGAGACGTGAAGAACTCCTTCCCAGTCACGCGCTGATATTCATCGGCATCCGCCAGAACGAGGATCTCTCCGTTCAGAGACACGGCAAAGGAACCGCTGAAGTTGCGTTCCAGATGTTCGCAGAAGAAGGAGCTGGAATAGATGATATAGTTATTCAACATAGGCTCGAGCTTCAGCACATAGAGACGGTCACTCTCCACGACCCCCATCTTGTTCATCAGCGCGAGGAAGGCGAACTGATCCGCCGGCTGCCTGGTAAAGATCAGATGAAGGAAGTCGTGAACCTTGCGATACTCCATCGTATAGTTAGAGAAGCTGTCATACTGTGAGTAGAGGGTCTCGAAGAAGGGAGCCGCCACATCGAAGATCGCCTTGCAGAATTCCAGATCATCGCTGCCCGGCTGTACGATGACTGCCAGGCGTCCGACATAGTGTTCATGGGAGAAGATATTCTTACAGATACAGGGAGCTGCTCCGGTATAGGCGAAAGCCGAATGCAGTTCTTCCAGTGCCTTGAAGTCCGATCGATTGCGAAGCAGCGTGGAGGCTGACTCTGTCAGCTCATTATCGTCCGTTACGAAGTCATCGATATACTTACCGGAGCTCTTACTGAAGGCAATGTAGCGCAGGTCCGAATCACACAGAGAGAAAGGCAGACCCAGGATCTCCGTCGTCTCCTCCACCAGGTCCTGGAAGCTCTTATTATCATAGAGGATCCGGTTCATCTCCTGCTCCCAGGTGTTGTAACGATCCAGGATATGGTTCAGCACATTGAACATCATCTTGTCGGACAGAGGGTCATTCAGGATGATCAGATCATTGTCCGTGTAGGTACAATCCGGAATCTTCTCGGGCACATCCGTGCAGATCAGGATCGAATGGTGTACCTTCTCCATACATTCTGCAAGATGGGAAGCATCCAGCAGGACAATATGTTCATCCATGTTGAAGAAGATATTGTAGAACATGGGAGCCTTAACATAATTATTTTGTGTAAAATGCAAGAATTCCACTTGCATATAGCTCTGAATTTCGTGAAAAAGAATCGGTGCATTGATTTTCATAGTCAACCTCCACACTACACATTGTAGTGTATGCGCTTGAAGAAAACAAGCATTTTCACGGATTAAAAAATTATGAATTATGATATATGATAATGCTATCACCACAGCCGCGGAGTGCGTGAGTATAGAGAAGAAAGGATAGCAGGAGGCTCCGATCAAGCCGAATGCGAGGAGAAAAAGTATGAGTGAGCAGCAGCCCAAGAAGATCAGCAAAGCGCTGAAGACCTTCTACGGTGTAGGTGACTTTTCATTTACACTGATGTCCAACATCGATACCTTCTATGCCAGCTACTTCTTCACGAACGTAGCTAAGTTCAGCCTTGGTGTTGTATCCATCATGACCACCATCTCTGCAGTAGTAGATGCGATCCTGTCCATGATGTATGGTGCATTCCTGAATAAGGTAAAGTGCCCGAAGTGGGGACGTTATCGTTCCTGGTTCATCATCACTCCCTGGATGGTTCCCTTCCTGTATGCCTGCCAGTTTATCAAGATCGGCAATGGCATGGCGGCAATCATATTCGCTACATTGGCGATGATCACCAGCCGTATCGCATGGAACATCCCTTATATTGCGAACATTTCCATGATCAACGTGGCAGCGAAGACGCAGGACGACCGTATGGCACTGTCTTCCATCCGTTCCGTATGGACTTCCCTGGCATCCGTAGTCTACTCCTTCGTAGGCCCCGGCGTTGTTGCCTTCTTCGCAGCGAAGATCGGCGAGAACAATGCATATGCAGCAACTGCATTCGTATTCTCCTGGCTGATGGCAGCAGCATTCTTTGCACACTTTGTAATGTTCAAGGGCTATGAGCCCACCGCAGCAGAAGAGGCCGCTATGATGGCAGCAGCAGGTCAGTCCCAGGCAGCAGACCAGCCCAAGGTCAAGGCTCTGGACGCTGTTACCTGCAACTCTCACCTGATCTGGCTGATCATCTCCAACATGACCAAGTACATCCTGCTCTTCCTGGTCAATGGTATGGCAGTGTACTACTTCACTTACGTAAGCAACAATGCAGGTCTGATGACTCCTTTCATGCTGATCGCCAACCTGCTGGGTATCGCAGCATCTTTCCTGGCACGCCCTGTAGTAGCTAAGCTGAACCCCAAGAGAACTGTTCTGCTGTCCTACGTTATCATGGCTATCGCCGGCGCACTGGCATTCATCATGTACAAGAGCACCGTACTGGTTATCGTTCTGATCTCCGTTATGTTCTTCTTCATGTACATCACCAACGCTGCAGACCCTGACTTCTACGCAAACTGCGCAGCATACTCCGGCAAGAAGCTCGGCTACGATGTAACCGGTACCGTAATGGGCCTGATGACCGTACCGATCAAGCTTGGTATCGTTGCACGTGGTATCATGATCTCCGCATGTCTGGCCATCGCAGGCTTCGATGCGAACGTAGATTACTTCGCAGCAGGCAACGAGCAGCTGCTCGCAAGCGTACAGCGTGGTGTATGCTATGGCTTCATGGTGATCCCCGCCGTATGTATCGCCATCGGTGCAGCAGCCCTGGTATTCGGTTATCGTCTGGATAAGGAATAAGTTGATAAGAGCAAATGCTCAGAATCCACTTTGCATCTCTCCCTGTTTGATCCGGCAGGGAGAGATGTACTTAATAGCAAGTGGAATGGCAATCCCGCGAGGGGAAGCGGATTTCATCCAAGTGAGCTTCCCATGGTAAAGCAGGAAGCTCCCCATCGGTTTGCTATGGCTTAGCTCAGAGGCGTATGTGAGCTTCCCGCTGTCAACTTGAGCATTTGCATGTAATTGAGATAGAGAAGTAAGGAGGACAATTTTATGTTAACCAAGAAGCAGAACCTGATCGAGACCATCCGCGGCGGCAATCCCGACCGTATCGTGAATCAGTTCGAGTATGTATCTATTTTCTTTGATCCGCTGACCATGCTTGCTATGGGTACCCCCGTCAAGGGTGGTGTATGGTACAATGGCTGGGGCGTTCGTGTAGAGTTCCCCGAGAATGTGCCCGGCATGTTCCCCAACACCTCCCCCGAGTATGTTGTAATCAAGGATATGGAGAACTGGAAGGAGTATGTTCATGCACCTGCAACCAGCCTTCCCGAGGAAGCATGGGGCATGGTAGATGCACAGCTTGCGAATGTTGACCGCAACGAAGTATTCATCGCTCCCTTCATCGCTCCCGGTATCTTCGAGAAGCTGCACTATCTGATGGGTATGGAAGATTGCATGATCAACTTCTATGAGTATCCCGATGAGATGCATGAGCTGATTGACTACCTGACCGAGTATGAGCTTGCAGTAGCTAAGGAAGTATGTGACCATGTTCATCCCGATGCTCTGTTCCATCATGATGACTGGGGCAGCCAGCTGTCTTCCTTCCTGTCTCCCGCTATGTTCGAGGAGTTCATCCAGCCCGCATACGAGAAGATCTACGGCTACTGGAAGTCCCGCGGCGTAGAGCTGGTGATCCATCATTCCGATTCCTATGCAGAGAACCTGGTTCCCAGCATGATCAAGATGGGCATCGATATCTGGCAGGGCGCTATGTCTACCAATGACCTGAGAAAGTGCCTCGACACCTACGGTGGACAGATCTCCTTCCAGGGCGGTATCGACAATGGTAAGGTTGATCGTGAAGACTGGACCAAGGAGAAGGTTGTAGCGGAAGCACAGAAGGCTCTGGACAAGTACTATACCAAGTACTACTACATTCCCGCAACCGTTATGGGCGAGCCCGCATCCATCTATCCCGGCGTATACGACACCGTATCCGAATTCATCGCACAGGTGAACAAGGAGAAGTTCGGTATCGAGGATAGCGTATCCGGTTCCGCAGCTCTGACCTTCAAGGAAGACAAGTAAGATATCATTTAGTATAGGAGAGAGAAAACATGAACGCAAAAGAGATCTTCAAGGAGACCGTCTTCGGTAATCCTACCAGATACTCCAACAACTACGAAGCACTGCTGCTGACCTTCAGCACTCCCTTCTTCATGCATAGCCCCGCTTGCGGCTATGGTCAGGAGAATGTCGTTGACGCATGGGGCGTTACCAACAGCTGGCCTCTCGGTACCCCCGGCGCATTCCCGGTACATACCAAGGAGAAGGTTGTCATCAAGGACTTCGGCGAGTGGCAGGACTATGTAAAGTTCCCCAACCTGGACTTCCCTGAGGAGGAATGGGCTCCTCTGGTAGAGCAGTACAATTCCATTCCCAAGAACAATTCCTACGTTGCTCCCTTCGTAGCACCCGGCATCTTCGAGAGACTGCATCATCTGGGCAAGATGGAAGATACCCTGATGGCATTCTACGAGTACGAGGATGAAGTACATGACCTGATCAAGGCCGTTACTGAGTGGGAACTGAAGCTGGCAGAGGGTATCTGCAGCCACGTACATCCCGAAGCAATCTTCCATCACGATGACTGGGGCAGCATGACTTCTACCTTCATGAGCCCTGCTATGTTCGAAGAGTTCTTCGTAGATGCTTACAAGGAAGTATACGGATACTATAAGAGCCATGGTGTAGATATGGTGGTACATCATTCCGACAGCTACGGTGCTACTCTCGTTCCCGCTATGATCGAGATGGGTATCAATGTATGGCAGGGATGCACTTCCACCAATAACCTGCCTGAGCTGGTTAAGAAGTACGGCGACAAGATCACCTTCATGGGTGGCTTCGACGGCGCAGCCATCGATAAGAGCGGCATTACCAAGGAAGAGATCAAGAAGTTCGTATATGAGTACATCGATTCTGTAGGCACTCCCAAGGGATTCATCCCCTGTATCGCACAGGGCGGCCCCGGCTCCGTATACAAGAACGTATATGAGTATCTGTGGGAGTCGATCGATGAGTACAACATGGACAAGATGGGCGCAACCGAAGCAGAGATCAATGATCGTCTGCCCAGAGCAGTCCTCTTCCCCGGCATGATGGACTAATAGACTATATTTGTATTGATAAGATGAGGAACCTGCCCGGCGACCTGCGTAAGCGGAGAACCGGGCAGGTTCTTTTTGAAGTACTGGGCTGGCGAAGAGGACGCACTTGCGCAGCAAAGCTACGAACCTGCGTGACCATTCCCTCCCTTCAGTCACGCAGAAAAGCAAGTTAGTGGGATATACGTTAGGATTCCGGCTGAGAATTCACGCAGGCGCGGAGCAAAGAAGATTCTGCGTCACTTGTCCGGTTGTAGGACTGACGCAAAAGGAAGAAAATTCTTTTGCTGCGGGTAGAACGTGCCAGATGAAAGACGTAGATTGGAATAACTCGATAGATTACGTGAGCAAGATCGAAAAAAGGGCACGTACATGCAGAAAAATGACGAATCTACGTCAATCACCCCCAAAACAGGTGGTGCAATATTGGCAAGTTCCGGATACTGCGTGAAAAAATACCGCAAGACAGGAAGAAGAAGAAATTCACGTGAGGCAAGTCACGCAGGAATAGTGGAAGGGGAATCTTACGTGAGGCAAGTCACGTAGGAATAGTGGACTGGGAAACTTACGTGAGAACCAGTCACGCAAGAACGGTGAAGGGGTAATTTTACGTGAGAACCGGTCACGCAGGAAAAGTGGACTGGGAATCTTGCGTGAGGCAAGTCACGCAAGAACGGCAAAAGAAGAATCTGCGTGACCATTCCCTCCCTTCAGTCACGCAGAAAAGCAAGTTAGTGGGATATACGTTAGGATTCCGGCTGAGAATTCACGCAGGCGCGGAGCAAAGAAGATTCTGCGTCACTTGTCCGGTTGTAGGACTGACGCAAAAGGAAGAAAATTCTTTTGCTGCGGGTAGAACGTGCCAGATGAAAGACGTAGATTGGAATAACTCGATAGATTACGTGAGCAAGATCGAAAAAAGGGCACGTACATGCAGAAAAATGACGAATCTACGTCAATCACCCCCAAAACAGGTGGTGCAATATTGGCAAGTTCCGGATACTGCGTGAAAAAATACCGCAAGACAGGAAGAAGAAGAAATTCACGTGAGGCAAGTCACGCAGGAATAGTGGACTGGGAAACTTACTTGAGGCAAGTCGCGCAGGAATAGTGGACTGGGAATCTTACGTGAGGCAAGTCACGCAGGAAAGCAAGTTAGCGGAATATACGTTAGGATTAAGGCTGAGAATTCACGCAGGCGCGGAGCAAAGAAGACTCTAGTGCCCCGCTTCATACTCATTTTGGGACGTTCGCCATAGATCCGGAATTCTGTGCGCTGCTACGCTGCACACAGAATTCAGCTCCATGGCTCGTTGTTGCAATCGAGTAGGAGGGGATTCTCCCCTCCTACCCGGGCCCCTAAGCGGAC
>R17__coassemble_673_pt1 | contig 13715 bp, 10 predicted proteins | sample R17__metabat2_low_PE_029 | metagenome-assembled genome bin R17
GAACCATTCAGACCCAGCTGATCACCGGCACCTTCCTGCTTACGGATTCCGTGAGGGCCGTCCGACAGCATGATACTGGGCACACCCTTGGCGCTATAAGCCTGAGTATTCCAGAAATCACGTCCGGACAGCAGATAAGCTTTCTCATCCAATGTCATCTTAGAGATGATATCCTGATGTTTCATTCTTCTATCCCCTTCTTTCGTATATTTCTCCTCTTCATTCTGCCCAATCTGCATACCATAAGGAAATGCTCTGCTGCAAGCATCCTGAACCCCATCTGTGACGTCACGTTCGAGCATTTCCCATCCATGCAATTCTCATAAGGACAGGTCAGAACTGTTGATATCCGCTGTGGCATGCAGATCAACAGCTCTCATCCGTTCTTATGAATCATTGCCTCCCGAATGAACCGGGAGGCAACAACTATCATTCAAGAATCCAGCCAATCGGAGGAACCCGATCAAGCCTTCTTCTTTTTCTTCAGATAAAGTGCAATTACCAGAGCCTCAAGGCCAAGGCATACGACTGCTGCGATCACATCGATGGTCACGAACATCTTCGTCATGGGAGTCATGCCGGATGCGCTGTCATCTGCATTGGTGTAATAGCCGCTGTTGCCGATGGTGTAGAGGATATTCTTGCAAGCCTGACGCATAGCCAGTACTTCCGTTGCTGCATCGGTATCGGTGAATGCGTTGGACTCAGCCATACCGAAGCCAAGCATCAGGTCGTTGCCGTTGCGTACGCACTTGCTGGAGTTCATGTAACCGTAAGAACCGTTGTAATCGGTCTCAACCATACCGCGGAATCCCCACTCGTCACGCAGAACCGTGTTCAGCAGGGCGGAGCTCTGATCGGTAGGAGTGGTTCCGATGAAGTTGAAGGAGGACATCACAGCCAGGCATCCCACCTGATCGTAGTTCTTAACAACCTCTTCGAAAGGCTTCAGATAGATCTCACGCATCGCCTGCTCGTTGGACCAGGTCAGCAGCAGGGAACAACGGTTGGTCTCCTGATCATTCAGTGCGAAGTGCTTGATGTAAGCATATACGCCCTTAGCAGCAGCTGCATTCACCTGTGCGGAAGCAAACTTGCCGGCCAGAACGCCATCCTCAGAATAGTACTCAAAGTTACGTCCTGCGAATGCACTTCTGTGGGTGTTCATAGCGGGTCCATACCAGCCATAGTTATTGGCATCTGCATACTCGTTCGCCATAGCATCACCGAGCTTCGCAGCCATCTCCTTGGACCAGGTCTGAGCCATCAGTACCTCAGAGGGGAATGCAGTACCCTGTGCACCAGTCAGGAAGTTATTCAGACCTGCAGGGCCATCACAGTCATTGGTAGCAACCTTGCCGACAGACTCAGCAGCAGCGGTCTGCCAGCCGCCCATATTGATCATGGTTACCATCTCATCAACCGTCAGCTGATCAAGGAGCTGGTCCCATCTCTCATCATCATAATCTGCACCGGTCAGATCTGCCAGCGTCAGACCATTGTCGGCACCGAGCGTAGGCATCTCGTCAGATGCATCATCCAGAGATGCATAGTCCATATTCAGGTTGGTATGAGGTTCCAGAGCCGCACGGGTCTCATCGCTCATCACGTACGCTTCTTCCGAAGGAGCTGCGGTAGCTGCCTCATAGTTCGCGAAGCCATCTGCACGGGACAGATACTCAACATCACCGGCTACATCGTCAAAGAGATTGTTGGCAACAGCGTCATCACTCTCACGTCCGGTAGTGCTGTAGTCGATGTCAGCATCCAGAGTGAAGGTCTCCTCTGCCAGTACCGTATGAGAGTCGGAGCGAACAGAGATTGCATACTCGCCGGCTTCAAGGATATATCCGCCGTTTGCGGTCTTGATGCAGGAAGAATCATAGGATGCCATATCCTCCAGAGGAATCTCGAAGGAGATGGTCTCGGAAGCGCCTGCTTCCAGCAGAGAGGTCTTGCCGTAATCTACCAGATTCACGGAAGCCTTCTCGATACCGCCGTTGGTATAAGGAGGGGTGTAATAGAGTTCTACTACATCCTTACCTGCCACAGAACCGGTATTGGTAACAACAACATCCAGAGTAACAGAATCCTCACCTACCGTCAGGTTCTGAATCTCCTGAGTGAAGGTCGTATAGGACAGACCATAGCCGAAAGGATACTGTACCGTCTCTTCATAATTGATCAGACCTTCCTCAGCGGCAGTCTCATAGAACTTGTATCCAACATAGATTCCTTCTACATAATTAACGAAGTCGATGTTGCCCTCGAATGCGCTGTCAGCTGCAACCAGAGCTTCCTTCATATCATCAACGTTGGTATAGCTGTTGTTGCCGAAGTTATTCCAGGTAGGAGTTGCCGTCAGATCCTTCACGAAGGTATCTACGGTCTTACCGGAAGGATTCACGGAACCATTGATGATCTCACCCAGAGCTTCCATACCACTGTTACCGGTACCGGGAGCCAGGATTACTGCGCCGATGGAATCATACTCATCTACCCAGCCAAGTTCCATGGTGTTGTTGGCATTGATAACAACGATAACATTGTCGAAGCTGGAGCATACCAGATCGATCATAGCTTCCTCGGTGTTGGAGAGTTCCAGATAGGTCTCGCCCTCGTCGAAGTCATCATAGTCACCATTGTTGGTGTAGGTACCTGCGGTGTAACCGTAGTTGTCGGGGTTCGCAGATACTTCATTGCGGATATCCCAGGTGCCATGGATGACGCCATACATATCGGTAGGCAGGTCAGCACCTTCACCACCGGAACGACCGATGACGATCACTGCAGTGTCAGAGAAGCTCTCTGCATTGCTCATCAGATCGGAAGTATAGTAGTCGATGGTAGGTTCAGGCAGCGTCCAATCCTGAGAAGCCATAGCGATGCTGGGGCGATCTGCGCGATAGTCCACATACATCTGGGTCAGCTCCTCATTGGTGGAGTAGCCGGCATCCTGCAGAGACTGGATGATACCGATTGCAGAGGATCCATCACTGGAACCGGAACCGGTACCACCGAACAGAGGGTTGGTGGAATCCCAGCCGAATACGTTCAGAGCCGTCGTATCCTCAGACAAAGGCAGCAGGCCATTGTTCTTCACCAGAACCAGGCCCTCCTCACCGGTCTCCTGGATGACTGCCTTACTGTTGGCAATCGTCTCATCGGACAGGGTAATGGGCTCCGCATTCAGTACGGTAGATACCGTGTTGTACAGAGGTCCGAAGCAGATCATGTTGGCGATAACAACCGTGATCAGAACCCAGGCCAGTACAGCAGAGATGCTAACGACATGACGGAATCCCTTCTTCACTACAAACTGGGATGCGATAACTACTACGATAGCAACTACCAGCAGCGCCAGAATGGCATAGATGTAACCGCTTACCTGATGAGCATAAGTAGATACATCCTGTGCGCTTGCGCCCATCGATACGAAGATCGGGGACACAAGATTGATCAAGAAATCAAGCATTTTTCTCTTCCTCCTTTTATTTCGGACACATGTCCGTTATGAGAGAGTATATCAGAATTTTGACTTCTTGCATTTTATATGCATAAAATGTCGTTTTTTTGCACAAAATGTTTTTTATCACCTGTTTTTGTCACATTCTTGTGATTCAGCAGGGGCAAAGGCTGAAAAAGGACTGTGAAAAAATGAGTCTTCATCTTTTCACAGCCCCTGATTTCTTCTCTTCTATGATGCAGAATACTGCTTCCTGGGGATCAGGATCTTCAATCGGAACCAGTTCTCGTCCAGTTCGATCAACATCTCACCGCCATACTTATGCACGGTATGACGCATACTCTTCAGGCCATAACCGTGAAGACTGGGGTCTCCCTTCGTGCTTCTGGGAATCTTCTCGGAGAGATTCACTTCTTCCTGACAATAGTTCTCACAGCGAATCACTATGAAAGCATTGTTCTGTGAGAAGACCGCAAGACTGATCAGACGCTTCTCCTCCTCCGGAATCTTCTTCTCACATTCGATCGCATTGTCCAGAGCATTGCCGAAGATCGAGCAGATATCGATCGTGTCCATGAAATCAAGGATCGTACCATCAACGACGGCCGTCAGATCGATCTGATTGGCCTTGCAGGCGATGCTCTTGGCTGACAGCAGCGTATCCAGTACCGGATGCCCGGTCTTATTCTGCGTCTCATAATCGGAGATCTCCGACTCGATCCGATTCAGCACGGAAGGATCCGGAACATAGTCCTCACCGCCTGCCCGCATCGTAAGTACGTAGTTCTTCAGGTCGTGGTACTTATAATTGATCAGCTCCTGAGTCTCCTTCGAAGTCTGATACTGCTGATACTGACTCTGAAGCATAGCCTCCATGACCATCAGATCATTCTGCATATGAAGGTTCAACAGCTGGGAGTGATAAGCGAAAATGATGGCCATACCTCCCAGATCGATCAGTGTTCTTACATTAAATATATCTGTGGAATACTGACTGCTGAATGGCGTATTCGAATAGACAAATCCGACATTGGAGATCAGGAATACCGAAAGTCCGATGATACATGCCATCACAAGCTCTCTTTTGGTGATCTCCAGGCTGCCGCGTTCCCCCAGGAACTTCAGGCTAAAAACATACATGACAAGATTCACTCCGCCGTAGATGACGATAACCGACAACGTCAGCACCCACCTTGCAGCGAATTCCATGCCATAGGAAAAGAAGCAATACAGCTGCCAATGCAGAGATGCCGTAAATTCCGCCAGCAGAAAGGCCTCCACACAGTGATATCCCATCGTGACCGAAGGAAGATTCGCACAGAATATCAGATACAGGAACATCAGAAAGATTGCCACAGCCATGCAGATCAGCCACAGGATTCCCTCCGCATCATCCGTCACAACCAGAAAGATCGTCATCAGAGCAAGCATCAGACCACTGGTCAGAGCGAATCGCCACCCTCTCATCCTCTCCTTTAAGCCAAGCAGAAATGTCAGACAGGCCAGCCACTCAGCAAGCGCAGTCAGCACTCTCGGAATATCCGGGAGCATAATTCCGGAAGCCCAATCTCCCATCTAACGCACCTCGCTCCAGTAAGCTGTCATGTCCTTCATGAATGAATCATATCGATTCCTGCTGAGAGGAAGCTTCTCATCCTTCACCATCACACACTTATCACTAATGCCGGCCACATGTTCCAGATTGATCAGATATCCTTTATTGCCGCGCGAGAAGTGAAGCGCAGTAAAGACGATCTCCGCTTCCTTCATCGATCCGGGTCCCACCAGTTCCCCCTGCAAGGTATGATAGACCAGATTATGCCCCTGGCTCTCAATATATATAATATCTGACAGCTCGACTCTCTGAATCCCGCCCTTAACATTGATCGTCACATAGCGCTCCGCCTTCTTACGGATCCTTCCGATCGCACGCTCCAGCTTCTGGCTGAATGCGAAGTAGGACAAGGGCTTCAGAACATAGTCCATGGCCCCTACTTCATAACCACGGATCGCATACTGAGGCAGATTGGTGATGAAGAGGATCGCCACCTGCTCATCCATCTGCCGGATCTCCTCTGCTGCTGTCATGCCATCCACAAACTTCATCTGAATATCCATAAAGATAATATCATACTGAGAATGATAATTCTGAAGGATCCCATCTCCATCCCGAAAGATAGAGATCTCCAACGACTCCTTCTTCTCTTCCTGATATCTTGTAAGGAACTCCTGCATCTGTTCTATAAATTGTTCTTCATCTTCTACAACCGCAATGCGAACCATAACTTCTCCCATCTCGCCGTGCAAGCCACATAGGTACAGATACTATTATTATGCTGTCTCATCAAGCCGCATGTCAAGTTCCGATTTCTCCACCTCTTCCCTCTTTTTCTCAACAAAATGCACGAAATTCCGCTCTTGCTATTGGCAAAGATGCAAAATCTATGTTACGATACTCCCGATATGAATGCTTATACCGAAAGTCCCTTTCGGTTCCCTGCGATCCTATTCCCACACAGGAGGTTGTTATGAATAAAACAGTAATTACAGTAGTTGGTAAGGATACCGTTGGTATCATCGCTAAAGTCTGCACCTATCTGGCTGACAATCAGGTGAATATCCTGGACATCTCCCAGACCATCGTTGATGAGTTCTTCAACATGATGATGATCGTAGATGCCACCAATTCTCCCAAGGCTCACGGTGAGCTTGCCGATGAACTGGACGCTCTGGGTCTGACGATCGGTGTGAAGATCCGTTGTCAGAAGGAAGAGATCTTCGATAAGATGCACAGAATCTAATAGGTCCTTCCGGTCTGTCAGCATGTGCACCTAAGGGCCTGCCTTCTGCGCCCTTACACACAGAAGCGAAGAAAGTGAGACAATTCCCATGATTAATATTAATGAAGTAATTGAGACCAACAAGATGGTCGAAGAGGAGAATCTGGACGTCCGCACGATCACCATGGGCATCAGCCTGTTGGATTGTATCGACCCGGATCTGGATGCTCTGAACGAGAAGATCTATAAGAAGATTACGACCTATGCGAAGAATCTGGTCAAGGTCGGCAAGGATATCGAGCGAGAGTACGGCATTCCGATCGTCAACAAGCGAATCTCTGTCACTCCCATAGCCCTGGTCGGCGGGGCTGCCTGCAAGACGCCGGAGGACTTCGTGACGATTGCGAAGACTCTGGACCGCGCTGCCAAGGCCATGGGCGTCAACTTCCTTGGCGGCTACTCTGCCCTGGTATCCAAGGGTATGACCCCCGCAGAGAAGAATCTGATCCTCTCCATCCCCCAGGCTCTCGCAGAGACCGACTTCGTCTGCAGTTCCATCAATGTCGGATCTACCAAGACCGGTATCGATATGGATGCCGTGAAGCTGATGGGTGAGGTTGTGAAGGCAACTGCCGAAGCCACGAAGGAAGCCGATTCTCTGGGATGTGCGAAGCTCGTGGTATTCTGCAATGCTCCCGATGACAATCCCTTCATGGCCGGTGCCTTCCATGGTGTCACGGAAGGGGACTGCATCATCAACGTTGGTGTCAGCGGCCCCGGCGTTGTGATGGAGGCGCTGAAGAGTATCCACGGGGAGAGCTTCGAGGTCCTCTGTGAGACTGTCAAGAAGACTGCCTTCAAGGTGACCCGTGTCGGTCAGCTGGTTGCTCAGGAAGCATCTGCAAGACTTGGCGTTCCCTTCGGTATCATCGACCTGTCTCTGGCTCCTACCCCCGCGGTTGGTGACTCCGTTGCCGGTATCCTGGAGGAGATGGGCCTCGAGTCCGTCGGTGCTCCCGGTACCACTGCAGCTCTTGCCCTGCTGAATGACCAGGTCAAGAAGGGCGGCATCATGGCCTCCTCTTATGTCGGTGGTCTGAGCGGAGCATTTATCCCTGTAAGCGAAGATCAGGGCATGATCGATGCGGTTGTCCGCAATGCTCTGACGATCGAGAAGCTGGAAGCCATGACCTGTGTCTGCTCCGTAGGTCTCGACATGATCGCCATCCCCGGCGATACCTCCGCTGCCACGATCTCCGGTATCATCGCAGATGAAGCTGCCATTGGTATGATCAACCAGAAGACCACCGCTGTCCGCGTCATCCCCGTCATCGGCAAGGGTGTCGGCGAGACGGTAGAGTTCGGCGGACTGCTGGGATATGCACCGATCATGCCTGTGAACCCCTTCTCCTGCGAGGAGTTCATCAGCAGAACCGGCCGCATTCCGGCACCGGTACACTCCTTCAAGAACTAAAAGACATAACGAAAGGGCTGCCTGACCGGCAGCCCTTTTTGTGCGATAAGGCCTTCCAGTGTCCATCATGCTTGCGACGCAAAGCTAACCCTTTCGGGCACGAAGGGACATTGGAAGACCAGGGAATTACTATATTGTCCTACCATTCCACGCAAGGGCTCATCCGGTCCCTCGCTGCGACTCGAATCGGGAAGTCTGACGCCTTATAGGGTCCTTCTCCGACATTGATCTCCATCTTCACGGTCTCAAGAGCCAGATCCGGGTAATTGTTCTCCTTGCTCAGATGTCCCAGAAATACGGCCTTCATATGGTCATGAAGAATCGTATTCAGCAATTGTCCGGCTGCCTCATTACAAAGGTGTCCATGATCCCCGAGAATCCTTTGCTTCAGATAATAAGGATAGGGACCCACCTGCAGCATACGGATATCATGATTCGCTTCCACCAGAACCGCATCCAGATTCTTCAGTTCTCCCAGAATCCGCTCATCATACTCTCCCAGATCCGTCACAACAGCCGTTCTCTTCTCTCCGCATGAGATCCGATAAGCCACCGGGTCCGCTGCATCATGGGGAATGGCGAAGGGATGTATGGTCAGATCTCCGAGGGTAAAATCCGTCTCCTTATCCACCGCATGGAAGAGCCCTTCCGGGAACTTCCCGAGGTTGGCTGACTGTTGAATATAGTCCAGCGTTGCCGCGGTTCCATAAATCGGGAGATGATACTTTCTGGCGAGGACCCCCAGTCCCTTGATATGGTCTGAGTGCTCGTGCGTCACCAGAATTCCCTCCAGTTCCTCTGCCTTTACCCCGAGTGCCTCCACACCGGCAGTCACTCTCTTGCCTGCGATGCCTGCATCGATCAGCAAGTGATGATTCTCCGAACCTACATAGATGCAATTACCGCTGCTGCCGCTTGCGATACTGGCCAGTCTCATAACATCCTACTCCTATCCTGCGGGGAATCCCCGACCTTCGCATTATATCAGCCGAACGCCGCTCCTGCAAGTCTTCCCAAAGAGAATCACTCCGGCAAGAGAGCTGCCACCTGCTTCCTGGTCTCCTCCGGGCTTCCGCCATTCTCGATAACATGGTCTGCAAGCTGTGCGAACACCTCATCCGCCAGCTGATTGTCCATGATAGCCTGACACTTCTGCCGGCTGTAGCCGCGGGAGGCCATCAGGCGTTCAATTCTGGTCTCTACCGGAACATGGACGAACCAGATCTCATCACAGAGGTCCCGCATGCGGGCTTCTCTGGGAATCGCCGACTCAAAGACCACCAGTGCCTTGTCGGTCTGTGCCATCCGACGCTGTACTTCCTCCTTCACGAGCGGATGCGTCAATGCATTCAGACGGGCAAGCTTCTCTTCATCAGAGAATACGATGGCAGCCAGAGCGCCTCTGTCAATACTTCCGTCCGAGGCAAGGATTCCCTCGCCGAATTCTGCCGCGACGGCCCGGTAACTGCTCCCCCCCGGCTCCATCAGTTCTCTTGCCACAAGGTCTGCCTGAATGATACAGGCGCCGCATTCCTTCTCCAGATATTCCAGCACCGTACTCTTGCCGGATCCTACGCCGCCGGTGATGCCGATGATTCTCTTCTCCATCTGAACCTTCTCCTTCCGTCACACATAAGTCCGGGAACGTGGTCCGGGCATTTGCCGGAAATGCCCTGCCCGCAATCCGATCTTACAGTGAGATCTTGATCTCCCTTCCGCTGGGCTGATACTTCCTTACCTTCACGCCGGCGCTCGTCAGCATCCGCTCCGATGCGCAGATGGCAGTCGATCCGGGGTACTTATTGATATCATAGATGACCTCTCGGATGCCGGATTGAATGATGGCCTTCGCACACTCATTGCAGGGGAACATGGTCACGTAGATCGTCGTTCCATCCAGACTGCCGCCACGATAATTCAGGATGGCGTTCAGTTCACTATGGGTGACATAGAGGTACTTCGTGTCATCGCCCTCGCGGTCCCAGGGATATTCATCATCAGAGCATCCCAGAGGGAATCCGTTATATCCCATGGAGAGGATCTTGTGCTCGGGACTTACGATGCAGGCACCCACCTGGCTGTTGGGATCCTTGGACCGCATCGCAGACAGCTTGGCGATCCCCATGAAGTACTCATCCCAGCGGATATAGTCTTCTCTCTTCTTCGTTCTCATCTTCTCTATCGTCATTGGACATATATTCCTTTCCTGTCGTCACTTCTCCCCTTCGCTGCCGCGCATCACTTCGCGTCATACCAGGTGTATCCGGAAGCAAGTCCCACCTCCAGCGGTACCTGAAGCTCTGCAGCGTTCTTCATCTCTCGCACAAGGATCTCCTCCACACGCGTCTTCTCTGCCTCGGGAGCCTCGATCAGAAGTTCATCGTGCACCTGCAGGATGATGCGGGCGGCAAGACCTGCTTCCTTCAGGGCTCTCTCCACATGAATCATGGCGATCTTCATCACATCGGCCGCCGTACCCTGAATGGGGGAATTCATGGCAACCCTCTCACCGAAGGACCGCTGCATAAAGTTGGAGGACTTCAGTTCCGGGATCGGACGGCGGCGCCCGTAAGCGGTCGTCACATAGCCCATCTCCTTGCCCTGGGCTACCAGACCATCCAGGTAAGTCTTGATACCGGGGTAGGTCTCGAAGTATCGCTCAATATACTCGGCCGCTTCCTTTCTGGAGATGCTCAGATCTTCGGAGAGACCGAAGGCGCTGATACCGTATACGATGCCGAAGTTGACAGCCTTTGCATTGCGGCGAAGCTCCGGTGTCACCTCTTCGAAGGGGACATGGAAGACCTGCGAAGCCGTGATCCGGTGGATATCCTGGGCCGACTTATAAGCTTCGATCAGCTTCTGATCTCCGGACATATGTCCCAGGATTCTCAGCTCGATCTGAGAATAGTCGGCATCAACGAACACACAGCCATCCTCCGGTACGAAGACCTTGCGGATCGCGCGTCCCAGTTCCATACGCACGGGGATATTCTGCAGATTGGGTTCCGTGCTGCTGATGCGGCCGGTGGCGGTGATCGTCTGATTGAAAGTTCCGTGAATGCGCTCATCCTCACCAATATAGACAGCCAGACCATCCGCATAGGTGGACTTGAGCTTGGTGAGGGTACGGTACTCCAGGATCTCATTCACAATGGGATGCTGATCCTTGATCTTCTCCAGCACATCTGCGGATGTTGAGTAACCGGTCTTGGTCTTCTTGCCGCCCGGAAGCTTCATCTCCTCGAAGAGGATCTCCCCCAGCTGCTTGGGTGAGAGAATATTGAATTCTCTTCCCGCATAAGTATGAATGGAAGTCTCCAGTTCATGAATCCTTCCCACCAGGTTCTGACCATACTCAGCCAATGCTTCTCTCTTCACCTTCACGCCTGCCATCTCCATGCGGTAGAGACTGAAGATCAGCGGCATCTCAATCTGTGTGAACAGTTCCCACATGCCCTGCTCTGTCAGACGATCCTTCAAGCAGGCAACCGAAAGTGCCAGAACTCTTGCCGCATCCGCAGGATTCTCTGCGGGCATCGTCTCATCCAGACAGTCCTTCGCAATATCCATCAGATCATAACTGCTCTTGAGTGGATTGAGCAGATAAGATGCCACTTCGCAGTCGAAGAAGTGCTCACTCTCCGCGAAGTTCCATGTGTGAAGCTCCTTCTTCAGGTTCAAAACGGCAAGGAATCTTACCTTCGCGGCCAACCGGCTGACCAGATCCGTCAAGACCTGATCGGTAATAAATCCTTCCTTGTCGATCTCCAGGATCTCCTCTGTGCCTGCGGCATAGAGCGCGATCCCGTAGATCTCAGGAACCAGCTCGGCCTTCTTCTTTTTCTTCCTGGCATCGGCCTTCTTCTCATCCTGCGGCGCTGCGAGAAGTCCTGCAGAGAAGAGATCCGGCTCCTCCCCCTTCTCCACCATGCGAACGAGCGTAGTGAAGCCAAGCACATCCTCTGCTCCAAACTGTTCTGTCTGCTGTTCAGCTTCCATCCAGTCGGAGATCACGCGCACGGGAAGCGTCTTCTTCTCTTCCTTCACTTCAAGAGCACTGACGTCGAATCTCTTGATCAGAGTCTTAAGTTCCAGACGAACCATCCATTCATAGGCTTCTTTGGTGAAGATGTTCTCAAGCTTCGCCGCAGCAAGCAGGAAGTCAATGGGAGCTTCCGTGCAGATTGTCGCCAGGGTCTTGCTCATCACGGCCTGATCCCAGTACTCTTCCAGGTTCTTCTTCGCACGGGGCGGCTTCACCTCATCCAGGTGCTCCCGGATATTCTCGATGCTGTGATAAGCCGCAATCAGATTCGTTGCCGTCTTCTCTCCGATTGAAGGGACTCCGGGAATATTGTCAGAAGTGTCACCCATCAGAGCCTTCACATCGATGAACTCTGTCGGAGTTACCTGATACTTCTCCTTCACGTCCGCGGCCTTATAGTTCTCCGTCACCGTACCTCCGGCCTTGGTCTTGGGGATGCGGATCGTAGTATGCTCTGTCGCAAGCTGCAGCAGATCTCTGTCACCGGACACCAGGACAACTTCCAGGCCCTCGGCCTCTGCCTTGCGGCTGATGGTTCCCAGGATATCGTCCGCCTCATAGCCTGCCTTCTCGAAAATCGGGATATCACACGCTGTCAGCACTTCCTTGAGGATCGGTACCTGCTCATGCAATTCCTGCGGCATGGGCTTGCGGGTCCCCTTATAGCCATCGAACATCTTGTGGCGGAAGGTCGGCTCCTTACGGTCGAAAGCGACCGCAAGATACTGCGGCTGCTCCTCGTCCAGAATCTTCAGCATAATATTAAAGAATCCATAGACACCATTGGTGTGCATGCCCTCTGAATTCGTCAACATAGGAACACCATAGAAGGCTCTGTTCAGGATACTGTGTCCATCGATACATACGATCTTATCTGCCATAGGGAATCACCTTTATCTTTCTTCTCTCAGCTTAATCTTGCAGGATTTCTTCTTACCCGGAATCCTTGCCTTAATTTTTGATTATACCACAGACTTGATGGAAGATATGACATTATTATGGAAAAAACCTTGGAATCCAGTTATACTGTATACAATTATTTATGGAAAGGACAGGCATATCACATCATGAAAGTTCCTTCTTTATTTATATTCGACATGGACGGCCTCATCTACGATACAGAGCGCGTCTTCATGAAGTTCATCGGCGAAGTGATGGCAGAACACGGCTATACCCTGACAGAGGCGCAGTATATCCGCACTCTCGGCCGCTCTCGCAGCGACTGCGTCGCTGTCATGAAGGAGATGTTCGGGCAGGACTACCCATCCTATGAGCTCTCCGGCATCGCACGCGAGCGCCTGAATACCTATGCCCTCGACCATCCCATGCCTGAGAAGCCCGGCATCCGCGAACTTCTTCGCATGATCAAGGTACAGAGGATCCACTGCTGTATCGCCTCCTCCTCCCCGAAGAAGACAGTGGAGATCTATCTGAAGACTTCTCATCTGGACTCCTACTTCGACTTCATCATGAGCGGCGAGCAGCTGACCCACTCCAAACCGGACCCTGAGGTCTTCCTCAAGTGCCTGGAGCACTACGGAATCGCCGCGGAGGATGCCGTTGTTCTTGAAGACTCCGAGCCCGGCATTCAGGCCTCGATCAATGCCGGCATTCCCGTTATCTGTATCCCCGATATGATTCAGCCTGCAGAAAGTCTTCAGCAGCAGTGCTGGTGTGTGGCAGAGGATGCCGGATGCGTGCAGGAATTCATCTTCGGAAGAAGTGAGGGAAGCTGCGGCGGAAGCGGATGCGGGTGCGGCGGGCACTGAGGCGGGATGAAGGTATCCCTTTTGCCTGCTTTCTTTCATCTGGGATAGCCTCCGGCTATCCCTTTTGCTTGCTTTCTTTCATCTGGGATAGCCTCCGGCTATCCCTTTTGCTTGCTTTCTTCTATTCGGGATAGCCTTCGGCTATCCCTTTTGCTTGCTTTCTTCTATTCGGGATAGC
>R17__coassemble_685_pt1 | contig 13636 bp, 13 predicted proteins | sample R17__metabat2_low_PE_029 | metagenome-assembled genome bin R17
TTCAGAGCCTTGCGCATGTCAGCATTGTGAGCAAAAATATTGGCGGTCACATAGACCTTAGCTCCATGGGCATGGGCAAATGCTATGCCCTCCTTCATCTCCGGAATCGTGAAGTTCTTCGCCTTCGCGCGAAGTCCCATGGTCTCACCACCCAGATATACGGCATCTGCGCCATAAGTTACCACGGTTTTTAATAACTCCAGACTTCCTGCCGGCATCAACAATTCCGGCTTCTTTCTCTTCTCTTCCACCTTATACTCCTTTATGGATGTAATCGGACACTGATTGCCACTCCATCTCCGATGGGAACGATCGATGTCTGATAATCATCTCTGTGCTTTAATTCATATAGATACTCTCTCATACGGCCATGGATCGTACGATCCCGGCGTGTCACCGCATAACGAGACTCAAGAAGTGTGCCATTCTGCAGGATATTGTCCGTAACGAGAACGCCTCCTACCGCAAGCAGCCGGGTCACCTCCGGAAGCCAGGTCAGATACTGCCCTTTCGCTGCATCCATGAAGATGAAATCATAGGGTCCTTCCAGCGACTTCAGAATCTCCGACGCATCTCCCGGAAGAAGAGTAATGCGGTCCTCCATACCGGCACGCCGGAAGTTCTCTCTTGCAAGAGGAATCCTCTTCTCAAACTTCTCGATCGTCGTAATCGTACCATCTGCCGGCAGATTCTCACTCATGCGAAGAGCGGAGTAACCGGTAGCAGTCCCAACTTCCAGGATCCGTTTCGGCTGATACATTGCAACCAGCGTCTTCAGGAGAGCGGCTGTCTCCTTGCGGATGATCGGCACAAAGTTCGCAGCCGCATGTTCCTCAATTTCGCGAATCAGATCCCCGGGATCCGGCTCCAGCGAATGCAGATAGACTGTCAGACGTTCCTGATCCATGCCATACCTCCTATATCTCTTTCCCAAAAGGGGAGTGATAACGCAACAACACTGCCCGGCAATGCTTGCCGGACAGTGGTTGTCCTCTCTACTCAGACTCAGTGACACTCATGATCTCCATCATCTCATCGAGAGTCTCTGATGTATTCAGAAGGTAAGTCCCAGGTGCCGGATCATACTCATAGACGAAGGACTGCACCCAGTAGATCATATCATCCCTGATCAACCCCTTCTCCTCCAGAAGCTTCCCAACCTTGCGGGCAGACATATCTTCCTGAATCGTCACAACGATATCCTCACCGGGTGCGTTAGCCACCGGAGTGAAATCAAAGATACCATATCCGAACTTGTAAGCGCGCTTTGCTGCTATTACAAGTATCATTACGGCCCCGACCAGCGCTGCCACACGAATGATCGTACGGGCAGCCAAGCAGGCTGCCGCCATCCCCTTATTCTCTGCCATATCTTCGACTCCTCTCCGCAATGCCATGATACCTCAGAACTTCTTCAGGCTTCCATAATAATAGGAAGGATCATAGGGCTTCTCTTCATACGCTTCCAAAGATAATCTCCCAGATCATCCCGAATCACATTCTTCATGCGGCTCCAGTCATTGATGCGGCGCTCCTGACAATCCATGATTGACCCCATCACCACAGCGCGCATCTCTTCCATCAGTTCTTCATTCTCCCGCACATAGACGAACCCCCGGGTTACAATATCCGGACCGGACAGAAGCATATTGCTTCCCCTCTCCAGAACCGCCACCACGATGATGATTCCGTGCTGTGCCAGTGTCTGACGATCTCTCAGCACAATATTACCTACATCGCCGACCCCAAGACCGTCAACCATCACGCTGCCTGCCTGTACACGTCCATTCAGTGCTGCCCCCTCATCATCCATCTCCAGCACATCGCCGGAATGCATGATAAAAGTTCGGTCAGCAGGAATTCCCAATTCCTCCACCAACTGCGCATGCCGCTGCAGATGTCGGAACTCTCCGTGAATCGGAATTGAATATCTGGGCTTCACCAGACTATACATGAGCTTGATCTCTTCCTGACAGGCATGTCCGGATACATGTACATCCTGGAAGATCACCTTAGCTCCTAACTGTGTCAGTTCGTTGATAACCGAAGAGACTGCCTTCTCGTTGCCGGGAATCGGAGTTGAACTCAGAATGATGGTATCGCCCGGCTCCACTCTCACCTTGCGGTGGACATTGGCTGCCATGCGGGACAGGGCTGCCATCGGTTCTCCCTGGCTTCCCGTTGTGATCAGAACGGTCTGATCCTTGGGATAGTTCTTCAGTTCTTCAATGTTAATCAGGCATCCGTCCGGAATCTGAATATAATCCAGTTCCTGTGCCGCACCGATGATATTCACCATACTCCTGCCATCGACTACGACCTTGCGTCCATACTTGACCGCTGTATTGATGATCTGCTGAACACGATCCACATTCGAAGCAAAGGTGGCAACGATGATGCGATGCCCCTTATTCTCAGCAAAGAGATTATCAAATGCCTTGCCGACGGTACTCTCCGACATGGTAAATCCTTCACGGAAGATATTCGTACTCTCACAGAGCATGGCAAGTACACCCTTCTTACCAAGTTCCGCAAATCGGGACAGGTCCGCGGGAGCACCGAACACCGGCGTATAATCAATCTTAAAGTCACCGGTATGAACCAAAGTACCCACCGGAGTTGTAATGGCCAGGGATGCTGAATCCGAGATGCTGTGATTGATTCGGATATACTCCACCTTGAAGCATCCGGCGGTGATCACCTGACCGTAAGTGACAACTTTGCGCTTCGCTTCCTTCGGCACAGGATGTTCCTCTAACTTTCCCTCGATGATGCGAAGAGACAGCCTGGTACCATAGACCGGCACGGGTACCTTCTGAAGGACATAGGGGAGAGCTCCGATATGATCTTCATGCCCATGGGTAATAAAGATACCCCGTACTTTATCCAGATTCTCCTCCAGGTAAGCAACATCAGGAATTACACAGTCGATGCCCAGCATATCATCGCTTGGGAATGCCAATCCACAGTCTACTACAATAATGTCATTCCCATAAGCGAAGGCCGTCATATTCATGCCGATCTGCTCCAAACCTCCCAGAGGAATGATCTTCAATTTTTCCTTGTTTGCAGGGCAGACTTCTATCATCTGCTCCTCTTTCATTCTTGTCACGTTCTTCTTAATCAAAAAAACCTCCATACATGATATGGGAACTTCTACCGATATTTCCCGAGCACAGCCAATCCTTCCGCCTTACGCACCAAACAAAAAACAACTCCAAATCATGCAAAAGGAAGAACCTCTCGATTCTAATCAAGACGTTCTTCTGCTGCGCTTCCTATTCTCATTCACGAACCTGTTCCCGCTATCAAATCTTATTAAAATTCAATATCTACATCATCCATCAGCTCTGTGAAGACCGAGAGAAGATAATCAAGTTCCTTCTCATCCTCCACAGGCTCATAACAGGCATCCGCATCTTCCGCCGCGGATGTATCCTTCAGAATATAGCACTCACCATCCCCGGCTTCCACGTCCGTTGCCAGAATATAGTCCCTTCCGGCCAGTCTCGTGCTCTCCAGAATAAACAATTCCAGCTGATCTCCGTCTTCGCCTTCTAAGATAATCTTCTCCATACCATACCTCTACTCGTTCTGCATTCTCGCATGATCCAGATACTCCTGCAGGATCAGCACCGCGGCCAGCTGATCGATCACCTGCTTGCGGTTCTCACGCCGCCAGCCACTCTCTATCAGGATCTCATCTGCTGCCACGGTAGTCAGGCGCTCATCCCAGAGTTCTACAGAAAGTCCGGTACGGCGCTCCACCATCTCCCGGAATTCCTGCGTCTTGCGGCAGCGTTCTCCCTCTGTCGCATTCATATTCAGAGGAAGGCCCATCACGATACCATCGACCTGATACTCCTGAACCAGTGCCTGAATTCTTGCCAGTGTCTTGCGGAGCTTGTTCTCCTCCTTGCGCACAATCGTCTCCAAAGGCTGCGCAATCAGTCCCGTAGGATCGCTGATGGCAACACCGACCGTCTGAGATCCATAATCCAATCCAAGAATCCGCATGAGAACTCCTATCTACGGTTCAGCGAGCGGATATAAACACGCATCAGCTCTTCCAGAATCTCATCTCGCTCTACCTTGGAGATCAGGGTTCTGGCTCCCTTATAGTTCGTAATGTAGGTGGGATCACCGGACATGATATAGCCAACGATCTGGTTCACGGGATTGTATCCCTTCTCCGTCAATGCATCATATACTCTCTCCAGAACATCTGCGACTCCAATGGTATTCTCCGGTACCAGTGAAATATTCTGTGTCTTCTGTAAATCAGCCATAATCGTCTATCCTCGCAAATAATTCGTCATCTGTCAAATTAGATACTCATACTTATTTTGATTGTAATACATCTGTCAGGATTAAGCAACCACAAAATCCATCAGGCTTCCTCCGTGCAGGAGATCATGCAGGATTCACTCAGCAGCACGGGAATGATCTCCCCCGCCCTATGTCCTTCCGCAGATACTTTCACCTGAATATACTCCGGCGTATATCCAACAAAATACTTCACGCCATCTTCCTCCAACTGCTCCTCCAACAGAACATCTGCTGTCTGACCGATATAAGATCTTCGAAATTCTTCCGAATGTCTTCGAGTCATATCCAGAAGCACCCGGCTTCTTTCTCCCTTGACATTCTCAGGAATCTGATCCTTCATGCGGTCTGCCACAGTCCCCTTCCGACGAGAATACTTGAAGACATGCATCTCATAAAAGCGGATCTTCTCCAGATAAGCTTCTGTCTCGCGGAATTCCTCCTCGCTCTCTCCGGGGAATCCGACGATCACATCGGTCGTGATGGCAGGCTTGTCGAATACATCGCGGAGGAGCAGGCACTTCTCTTCATATTCCTCCGTCGTATATCTGCGGTTCATTCTCCGAAGAACTGTATCACTCCCGCTCTGGAGTGACAGATGAAAGTGAGGACATACTTTGCCGCAATCTCTAAGTGCCTCCGCGAAAGTCCGCGTGATGATGCGCGGTTCCAGTGATCCCAGACGAATTCTATGAATCTCAGGAATCTTCGCCAGCTCCTGAATCAGCCGGCGCAAAGCCGTTCCGTAAGGCTCCTCCTCTGTCACGACTTCTTCCTTGAGATCGAGACCATAAGAACTCAGATGAATACCGGTCAGAACGATCTCATGAAAGCCGTGAGCCGCCAGCTCCCTCGCCTCCTGAAGAACCTCCTCCGATGCCCGGCTTCGCACTCTGCCTCGCACGAAAGGAATCAGGCAATAGCTGCAGAACTGGTTGCATCCATCCTGAATCTTCATGAAGGCTCTTGTGTGTTCGCTGCTTTCATGAAGAGACATCTTCTCATAATCCTTCGGACGCTTAAGATCCAGAAGCGGTTTCTGCTCTGCTCCCGAAAGATGGGCTTCGATAAGGTCTGCCAACTGACTCTTCTGATCGTTGCCAACCAGAAGATCCACTGCGACATCCTCCTCCACAGCCTTCGGATCAGCCTGTACATAACAGCCCACCGCTACGACCAGCGCTTCCGGATTCATCTTCTTGGCTCTGTGCAGCATCTGACGCGACTTGCGGTCTGCCACATTCGTCACGGTACAGGTGTTGATTACATAGACATCTGCACCCTCGCGAAAAGGTACGATCTCATATCCGCGTTCCTTCAGTTCCTGCAGCATGACCTCTGTCTCATAAGCATTAACTTTACATCCAAGATTGTGAAATGCAACCTTCTTCATCTATATACTCCCGATTCCAGAACCTTTGTCCCGCATCCACTTTTCCCTTGACTTTTACACCGCATCAATTTAGTATAGTAGCAGGAGCCAACTCATACAATTATTATCTAAGAAAAGAGGACTTATAATATGACTACTGTTCAGATTAAGTTAGATTCCATCGATAAGGTTAAGAACTTTGTAAGCGACATCACTCGTTATGACAGCGATTTTGATCTGGTATCCGGCCGCTATGTCATCGATGCCAAGTCCATCATGGGTATCTTCAGCCTGGATCTGTCCAAGCCCATCAACCTGAGCATTCACTCCGAAACTGAGCTGGATCAGATTCTTGCAACTCTGAAGCCTTATATTATCGATTGATTTGAACATCCCATTCTATATGATGAGACATTTCCAAAAAGAGATCCGACCCTGTCGGATCTCTTTTTGGAATTATGAGCCATCACATCATCCATTACGATCAGACGGAGACCTTCCAGGACAGCTGATTCGCAGATATCCTTCGAAAGTCCCGAATCTGATCTTATAGGCTTCCGAGTTCTTCACAGTTTAATACGTAAATTGTATCTCCACATTTACGATTTGTATATCAGCCTTCTACCACAACAGTCTCAACCGTTGCCAGCGCTTCCGCCACCATCTCATCGATCTTCTCAGCAAGCTTCATCTCCGAACCTCGAATCACATTCAGATTCGGCTTGGTTACAGGGTGCTTTGCAACGAAGATCGTACAGCAGTCCTCATAGGGAAGGATTGAAGTATCATAGGTACCGATCTTCTCTGAGATATCTACGATTTCCTGCTTGTCGAAGGCAATCACAGGACGCAGCACAGGCATCGTACATACTTCATTGGTTACGGTCAGGCTCTGCATCGTCTGCGAAGCAACCTGTCCGATACTCTCACCGGTAACCAGTGCCAGACATCCGTTCTTCTTTGCAAGTTCCTCTGCGATACGCATCATATAACGGCGCATGATAATCGTTAATTCATCATGAGGGCACTTCTCATAGATATAGAGCTGAATATCCGTGAAGTTGACCACATGCAGCTGAATGGTTCCCGAGTACTTTGCCACCAGTTTCGCAAGATCGACCACCTTCTGCTTCGCCCGATCGCTTGTATAGGGCGGTGCATGGAAGTAAACCGCATCCAGCGTCACGCCTCTCTTAGATACCATATATCCGGCCACCGGACTGTCAATTCCACCGGAGAGCAGCAGCATCGCTCTTCCGTTCGTTCCCAGAGGCATTCCGCCGGCACCCGGGATGACATCTGTATAGATGTTGATCATCTCACGGATCTCCACATTCACCATCACCTGCGGATGATGAACATCTACATGGGTCTCCGGGAAGGCCATCAGAATAGCCTCACCCAGCTTGGCGTTGATCATGTTGGAATCCATCGGATAGTTCTTCCTGGCACGTCTGGTGAAGACCTTGAAGGTCAGATGCTTATCCGGATATCTCTCATCCATATAGGCAACGACCTTCTTCTTCAGATCCTCAAATCCAAGATCCGGGATCTGAACCATAGGACAGATTCCGACAACACCGAATACATGCTGCAGCTCATCGATCAGCTCATCGTAATCATAGTCGCTCTTTGCGTCCACATAGATTCTTCCGGAGGTCTTATATACTTCGAACTCTCCCTCCACCTTCTCCAGATGCTTCATGACCTGCGCCACCAGCTTGTCTTCAAAGATGTAGCGGTTCTTGCCCTTCACCGCAATCTCTGCATACTTCAAAATAAAAGACTGAAATTCCATACTCTCTTCCATTCTGTGTCGCTTCTCCCGAACTTCTGCCGGGATCACACGATTCTTAATATCTTCCTGCCATTCAGGAAACTTATCTTCGGGTATACTTTCTCAGCTTCGGAAGAATCTCTCCAAGTACCTGCAGGGTCTCATGGACCTCCTCCTCCGTCGTGAAAATGCTCAAACTAAACCTTACGGTACTGTCCAGCAGCTTCTTGTCCAGGTGGATCGCTGCCAGAGTAGCGCTCGTGTGCTTCTGTCCATTGGAGGAGCAGGCCGATCCGGCAGACACATAGATTCCTTCCGATTCGAGCGCATGAAGCAGAACTTCACTTCGAATTCCTGCAAAACTTGCACTGATTACCTGCGGTGCAGAGTTCCTTCCCTCCGAACCATTGACCTGAACTTCCGGCAGAGACCGAAGCCCCTCCACAAACAGATCTCTCAGGCGATACATCTCTTCGATCTTCTCTTCTCTGTGCTGATACATGATCTCCGCCGCAAGACCGATACCTACGATTCCCGGCATATTCTCCGTACCGGAACGAAGCCCCTTCTGCTGACCACCGCCGAAGACGATGGGATTGATCTTGACCTTATCCCTCACGTAGAGGAAGCCGCTTCCCTTAGGACCATGGATCTTATGACCACTGACAGAGAGCATATCGATCTTCCACATTCTCGGGCGGATCACCAGCTTGCCATAGGACTGGATCGCATCCACGTGAAACAGAGTATTCGGGTTCTTCGCCTTGATCTTCTTACCAATCTCCTCCACAGGTTCGATCGTACCGATCTCATTGTTGACCATCATTACAGAAACCAGGATGGTATCCGGACGAATCGCTGCCATCAGTTCATCTACATCGATTCTTCCCTGTCCATCCGTCCCAAGCCGGGTCACCTCGAAGCCCTGGCTCTCCAGATATTCCATCGTCTGTGAGATCGATGCATGCTCGATTGACGTTGTAATCAGATGTCTGCCCGCACGGTGATTCGCCATGGCTGTACCGATCAAAGCCAGATTGTTGGACTCGGTGCCGCCGGAAGTAAAAGTAATCTCCTTCTCATCGACCTTCAGGGTAGCTGCAATTCGCTCTCTTGCCTGGCGCATCAGCTGTTCTGCCTCCATGCCCTTGCGATGCATGGAAGAGGGATTGCCATAGTCAAGTTCCATCACACGAATCATCTCGCTGCGGACTTCCGGCAATACCTGCGTCGTTGCAGAATTATCCAAATAGATATCTCTCATGTCATTCTTCCTTCTTATTCTTGCTGACGGCACTCTAATTCCATCATGCACATCGTAAGAGCCGCCAATCCTGCTGTCTCTGTGCGAAGGATGCGGTGCCCCAGGCTGATCGTACGGGACCCGATCTCCTCCAGATCATCGATCTCCGATCGTTCAAAGCCGCCCTCCGGCCCGATAACGATTCCGATCGTCTGCCCCGGCTGAATCTCCTGCAGGGCTTCTCTGGTTGCTGCCATGCCTCTCGCATTCTCATACGGCACCAACAGCAGATTCAGTGTCCCTGCTTCCTTCAGGACTTCCTTCCACGAATACACCTTGGTCACTTCCGGTATGATCCTTCGCCCGGATTGCTTTGCCGCACTCTCGGAGATTCCATTCCACCTGGGAATCTTCTTCTGCTGCTTCTTCTCATCCAGCTTCATCACCGAACGCTTCATAGCCACCGGAACGATCCGATGTGCGCCAAGCTCCACAGCCTTCTGGATGATCAATTCCATCTTATCACCCTTGGGAAGCCCCTGATAGAGAACCAGCTCTGCCGAAAGCTCAGATTCCTCCACTTCTTCCGGCTGAATCTCTGCCAGAACTCGCTCCGCTTCAATAGAAGAGATTCTGCAATAGAAATCGCAATCCTCCCCATTGCTCACCACTATGGTATCTCCCACCTTCATCCGTAGAACATTGCGGATGTGATTCACATCAGAACCGACGATGGAGACTACAGAGGGATCACTTCCCGCATCAGGCACAAAAAAATGGTACATAGCATCCACCTCTAAGATACATCGCACGCACCTGCTAATTCAGATACGCATAGTTCTTTTTATGTTAGCATAAACGTACCGCAAATGCAAGCATGTTGAATTTGGTTTCTACCCGTGGGAATTTCCGACGAAAAAAGAAGGGGATTGCCCGGCAACCTCCTTCTTCTCTCTTACTTATCCGATCTTCTTAGCTGTAACCGATACCCAGTCATTCTGGTGCGTGATCTCCAGAATCTCAAACTCTGCATTCGCCTCGAAAGCCTCCACAACATCCTTCTCCTTCTCGTCCACGATGCCGGAGGTGATAATCACTGCCCCCTTCTTCATATGGCGAGCTACTTCTCCGGTCAGCATAACAATAACCGGCGCCAGAATATTCGCAAGCACCAGATCGTACTTCTCATATCCCACCTCATCCTGCACCGCAGGATCATCCAGAATGTTGCCGTAGATGACATGGAACTGCTCATCGCTCAGATCATTCAAAGATGCATTATCCTGAATATTGATGATGGCTCCCTCATCCAGTTCAGTCCCCAGACAGTGAACTGCGCCCATCTTCATTGCTGTGATGCCGAGAATACCGCTGCCGGTTCCCACATCCAGAACTTCCATACCGGGTTGAAGATACTTAGACAGCTGCTTCAAGCAAAGCTGCGTTGTCTCATGCGTACCGGTGCCGAAGGCCGATCCGGGTTCAATCGTAACACAGATCTTCCCAAGGTCCTCCTCACTTACTTCTTCCCAGGTCGGATGAATCAGGATATTCTCCACGGTAAAGGAATGGAAGTAGTCCTTCCATGCATTCATCCAATCCTTATCCTCGGTCTCAGACCTTGTGATCTCACAGCTTCCGGCCTGACAGAACAGCTTCACTTCCTCCAGGCCCTCACGCACACGTGCCAGAAGTTCTTCCTCGGAAAGATCCGGTTCCTCTACGCTTCTCGGTGCATCTCCGCACTGGAAGGTCGCATTGTGTGTCTCTTCATCTGCAGACAGATAGAAGTTCACCCGCGCACTTCCGTCATCCGGCGGCAGTTCCGGCAGGATATCGATAAACATCCCCTTCGTGTCTGCCTCCGACAGAGGAACATTGTCCTCAATCTCGATGCCTTCTACACCGATCTCGTTCAGCATATCGCTGATAAAGTCAATCGCCTCTGTCGTAGTGGCGATGCTGAATTTCTTCCACTTCATATGAGATACCTCCGTCTCATGCCCTTCTTAGAAGAACTTCTTCTTCTTCTTGCCGCCGTCGGTGGGGGTCTCTCCCTTCATTGCAGCATCGTATGCCCGAAGTGCTTCCTTCTGTGCCTCCGTCATCCGTTCCGGAACGGATACCACAAGGGTAACATAGTGATCACCGCGGGTATTCTTATTGCGAAGATAAGGCACACCCTTACCGCGCAGTCGAACACGGGTATCCGTCTGCGTTCCCGCCTTCACCTCATATTCCACTTCACCATCCACAGTCTTGATGCGAATCGTATCACCGAGAGCCGCCTGCACAAAACTGATGGGAACCGTAGAATAGATATTCGTATCCTGTCTCTTAAAGGTCGGATGATTGGATACTACGACCTCAACCAGCAAGTCACCTCTCTCACCGCCATTCTGTCCGGGCTCACCCTTACCGCGAATACGGATGCTCTGGCCATTGTCGATACCGGCGGGAATCGATACCGCGATCTTCTTCCTGGACTGGATATATCCCGTTCCGTAACAATGTGTACACTTATCCTTAATGATCGTACCCTTACCACCACAATCCGGGCAGGCCTGAACATTCTGAATCATACCGAAGGGAGAACGCTGACTGAATACCACCTGTCCGGCACCGTTACACTTAGAACAGGTGACAGGGGTCGTTCCCTCCTTGGCACCGGTTCCATTGCAGTGCGTACACTCATCCTTCAGATTCATCTCAATCTCTTTTTCGCAGCCGAATACCGCTTCTTCAAAAGTGATTCGCACACTGGCACGAAGATTCGCGCCCTTCATCGGTGCATTCGCGCGACGGCCGCTGCTTCGTCCGCCGAATCCACCAAACAGATCACCGAAGATATCTCCAAAGATATCTCCCATATCTCCCATATCGCTGTAGGAATATCCACCGGCACCGCCTGCCCCCTGTTCAAACGCAGCATGACCGTACTGATCATACATGCGGCGCTTCTCAGGGTCACTCAGGATCGCATAGGCCTCTGAAGCCTCCTTGAACTTGGCCTCCGCCTCCGGATTATCCGGATTCGTATCCGGATGGTACTTCTTCGCAAGTACTCGGTAAGCCTTCTTCAGTGCGGCATCATCTGCATCCTTAGCTACACCCAGTACTTCATAGTAATCTCTCTTCGTCTCTGCCATGATTACCTCCGATCGGGAGCCGTAAGTGCAGTTCCCGAAGTTGTAATTCTTCTGCGGGCTCAGGGCCCGCACTTTATTCAAACACAGCATTAGCCTGCGGAGGTTCTCCGCAGGCCAATGTACGATCTATCTGTAGTCTACAGCCAACCGGAATCCCGATGCCTGCCGCATTATACTTCCTTGAAGTCAGCGTCTACAACATCATCCTCAGGAGCTCCGCCGTAGTTTGCACCGCCCATATCAGGGCCGGCACCCTGTGCACCCTGTGCCTGCTCATATACCTTAGCAAACAGAGCCTGTGCACTCTTCATCAGCTTCTCCTTGCCATCCTTCAGCTGTGCGATCTGAGAATCGGACAGATCCGTTGCATTCGCAGTGGAATCAACAACAGCCTTCAGAGCATTCATATCAGCCTCTACCTGAGCCTTCAGGGAAGGATCCAGCTGAGCACCAACCTCTTCCATTGCCTTCTCGGTCTGGAATACGATAGCATCAGCATCATTTCTGGCATCTACGCCTTCCTTACGCTTCTTATCCTGAGCCTCAAACTCAGCAGCTTCCTTAACAGCCTTATCGATATCATCTTCAGACATGCTGGTGCCGGAAGTAATCGTGATGTGCTGCTCCTTGCCGGTACCCAGATCCTTCGCAGATACATTAACGATACCATTCGCATCGATATCAAAGGTTACCTCGATCTGAGGAACACCTCTTCTTGCAGGGGGAATACCATCCAGACGGAACTGTCCAAGGGACTTGTTGTCCTTTGCGAACTGTCTCTCGCCCTGAAGAACATTGATGTCTACTGCGGTCTGATTGTCAGCTGCGGTAGAGAATACCTGACTCTTCTTGGTAGGAATCGTGGTATTTCTCTCGATCAGATGAGTTGCGATGCCGCCCATTGTCTCGATACTCAGAGTCAGAGGAGTTACATCCAGCAGCAGGATCTCACCGGCACCGGCCTCACCAGCCAGCTTACCACCCTGAATAGAAGCACCGATAGCTACGCACTCATCGGGGTTCAGGCTCTTGTTGGGTTCCTTGCCGGTCAGCTGCTTTACCTTATCCTGAACTGCAGGGATACGGGTAGATCCACCTACCAGCAGAACCTTATCGATCTGTGCAGTGGACAGACCGGCATCTCTCAGTGCATTGTTCACAGGAACTACGGTCCTCTCTACCAGGCTGTGAGTCAGCTCATTGAACTTTGCACGAGTCAGGTTCATGTCGAAGTGCTTGGGACCATCCTGATTCATGGTGATGAAAGGAAGGTTGATGTTCGTGGTCGTAGTAGAAGACAGTTCCTTCTTCGCCTTCTCAGCGGCCTCCTTCAGTCTCTGCATAGCCATCTTATCCGTAGACAGATCGATGCCTTCCTGCTTGCGGAACTCAGAGATCATATAATTCGTAAGAACATTATCAAAGTCATCGCCGCCCAGATGCGTGTCGCCGTTAGTAGCCAGTACTTCGATAACACCGTCACCAATCTCAATGATAGATACATCGAAGGTACCGCCGCCCAGGTCATATACCAGAATCTTCTGCTCATTCTCATTGTCCAGACCATAAGCCAGAGCTGCAGCGGTCGGCTCGTTGATGATACGCTTTACATCCAGACCAGCGATCTTACCGGCATCCTTGGTTGCCTGTCTCTGTGCATCGTTAAAGTATGCGGGAACTGTAATAACAGCCTCAGTTACCGTATCGCCCAGATAGCTCTCAGCGTCAGCCTTCAGCTTCTGAAGGATCATAGCGGAGATCTCCTGAGG
>R17__coassemble_688_pt1 | contig 13575 bp, 11 predicted proteins | sample R17__metabat2_low_PE_029 | metagenome-assembled genome bin R17
TAATGATGAGTTTTTATAGCCACTGTTTTCTCCTTATGTTCAATTATGTGTAAAACATTTCATGTTTACTTATTTATTATATACAATACTTACCCATTGGAATCGCCCCCATTCCCAATCGAATATTCACACTAATTGTACCCCCCCCCGAGCTATTTTCTGTCAATATCATATTATGAAATATATATGTTTATTTGACAACATAGAAGCCGCCCTGGAGTTCCTTACTCCGGGGCGGCTTCTATAATCGGACCTTATCCTACATTTGCTGAAATTTCACACTGTACATACTTCAGGAAGGTTTCCGTGACATGGGAGAGTTGCCGGTTCTTGCTCCAGATCAGGGAGTAGGTCGCTATCGGAGCGGGGTCTACCAGTTCCTTAACCACAACCTTGCCATTCTGGGCCATCATGGCTGCTGTAGCCGGGTAGATTGCAATACCGACACCATGCTCGGTCAATTCGTAGGCGTTCATCATATGTGCCATCTCGCAGCAGATCCGAGGTTCCGGATCGATTCCCTGAAACCAATGATGTATCTCATCGAGGCGGGACTTCCTGGAGGGAAGAATCAAGTTCTCCCCGGCAAGCTTTGCCATGGGAAGCTTATCACCTGTCTCTTCCGCCAGCGGATGGTCTGCCGGAATCATGGCGATCCAGGGTTCTTTATGCACGCGCAGTGCATAAAGTCCTTCGGGATTGTATGGCTCGACGATGACCGCCAGATCGCAAAGTCCCTTTTGCAGGCGATCGATAACATCATCCGAGTTGCCGTTCCAGATGCTGTATTGCACATTCGGGTACTCTTTGTGGAAGCCTGCGATCCACTGAGAGATCTGCCTGGGACCATGTCCTTCTACAGAGGCAATACAGATCATCCCCGAAAGCCCCTTCTTCATCTCACGAACTTCCTCCGTAGACTTCTCCACCAAGTCGAGAATCTGCCTGGCCTGCTGCTTAAAGAGGATCCCCTCCTCTGTCAATTGCAGTGCACGCGGGCTTCGAATAAAGAGCTTGGTATCCAGCTCATTCTCCAGGTCCTGAATCTGCCGGCTGAGTGGCGGCTGTGCAATCATCAGCTTCTCCGCCGCCCGGGTAAAGTTCAATTCCTCGGCTACAGCGAGGAAGTAGCGAATATGTCTTAATTCCAAGGATGACCTCCAATTCCGTGGAATGCCCATGTGCTGCGCTTCCCTCCAGGTCACAGCATATGACAATTCCTTCATTCTACTGATACAATCCCTCACCGTGATACTTTTCAGGTATCATTTTACGCTTATTATAGGTATTGGTTCATTTTTAGTCAATATGTTATCATATGACCAGTGAATCAATAGATATTAGATAATGTACAAGAGACGAAGACCTCTCCGCAGCTTCCCATGCGGAGAGGTCTTTCGTTATTTCTTCTATATTTTTTCACCATTCTTGCCATATTTATGCTAAAATTATACAAATATATGTCACGTTCTTATGTCAATATATCTCACTTTGTATTACTTTTCTCAGTGAAATATCGCATATCTTTACTCTGCAAACCAAGAGGCGGCATAAGAGACATAATAAGTAAGGAGGGTTCTTATGATTCGTAAGAAATCTGAGATTCGCGAGCGAGTCGTTATGCATGCCATGGGCGGTGAGGGCTATGTGAAGTTCCAGGATTGGCTGCTTCCCGAGGAGTTCCCGGGACATGGCCGCGTCATCAGTAAAGTAGTGATTCCTGCCGGCTGTTCTATCGGTTATCACAAGCACGAAGGCGAGTTCGAGGCCTATGTTCTGGTTCAGGGCAAGGCGTCTCTGAACGATAATGGCACAGAATATATGCTGGAAGTTGGCGATATGCATCTGTGCAGGAATGGTGAGGCCCACAGCATCGCCAATGCAGGGGACGAAGATCTGGTTCTGAGCGCCGTGATTCTGAAGGATCTGGCTTAGAACACTGCCCTTTGGCATGGCACTATGAGAGTTGCCGGCTAAGAGCATTTGCCTCTGGGGCAGTAAGAACTGCTCTCTTATTCCCCCGGTAATAAAAGAATACTTGTCGGAAGCTATCACCCAAAGCTTCCGAAGAAACGACACAACAAGATGAGAAAAGGGAGGACTGTCCATGGGCTTTCGAATTGATAAAGCACAGATGAATCAGTTCATGAATGATCTCAGTGACCGCTTCGACTTCTATGCACCCAGACGCTTCGCCGGTGGCAGCATCTATGCCGATGCTGACTGCGTGCGATACGGAAGGGTGAAGTCGATCGATGAAGTCGTATTCACTGAGAAGGCTTCGTATTCCGCCAAAGAAGTGGTGAATCCAAATGCACAGACACTACTGTTCTTCACTGAACAGGAACAGAAGGTCGCCGATGCACCGAAGAAGGGAAGGATCATCTTCCTGCGCAGCTGCGACCTGAATGCTATGAAGCGTCAGGACGAGATGTATCTGCACAACGGACCGGCTGACTACTACTACAAAAGAATCCGTGAGAATACCTACTTTATCCTCATGGGCTGCAGCAAGTCCTTCGAGAACTGCTTCTGCGTCAGCATGGGGTCCAATCGTGCGGATTCCTATGACATGAGCATTGATCCCGCAGACGAGGGATTCCTGATTGATGTTAAAAATGAAGAGTGGCGTGAGTTCTTCGACGGCGCAGAGGTGCTCCCTGTAGAGCCTGCTTACGTGACCGAGAACGAATTGACCGTGATGATTCCCGAGAATCTATCTAATGAAGTAGCCAAAGCTTCTCTCTGGAAGAGCTACAACACCCGCTGCATTAAGTGCGGCCGCTGCACGGTTGTCTGTCCGACATGTACCTGCTATACCATGCAGGATATCTACTATACAGACAATGGCAAGGTCGGTGAACGACGCCGCGTGACTGCTTCCTGTATGATTGATGGCTACACCACGGTAGCCGGCGGTGAGAGCTACCGCAATACTCCCGGTGAGCGCATGCGCTTCAAGGTTCTCCACAAGGTTCTGAATTATAAAGAAAGATTCGGCTATACCATGTGCGTGGGCTGCGGCCGCTGCGATGATGTATGTCCGGAATATATCTCCTTCTCCAATTGTGTGAACCAATTGGGAGAAGCGATGAAGGAGGTGGAAGCTAATGAGTAATTCCAATGCCTACTTGGCGATTCCCGCCACAATTCTGGATGTATATCAGCATACAGAGATCGAATACACCTTCCGTCTCTCCTACCATGGAGAGCCTGTCAAGCCAGGCCAGTTCTTCGAAGTTTCCATTCCCAAGTTCGGCGAAGCTCCTATCTCCGTCAGCGGTATTGCTGATGGCTATATCGAATTGACTATCCGCAAGGTTGGACGCGTGACAAATGAGATCTTCGAAAACTACATCGGTGATACTATGTATATCCGCGGGCCTTACGGCAATGGCTTCGATGTCAATGATTACAAGGGCAAGGAGATCGTCGTCGTAGCCGGCGGTACCGGTGCTGCTCCTGTCCATCAGCTGATCGAGTACTTCTACCATCATCCTGAAGAGCGCAAGGGCATGACTGTCATCACCAGCTTCCGCTATGAGAAGGATGTCCTCTTCCGCACCGACTATGAGAAGTGGAAGGAGAACATGAATGTCATCGTCTCCCTCAGCCGTGAAAAGCAGTCTGATCACTATGCTCTTGGACGCGGAACCAGGTATGTGCCGGATCTGGCGCTTGAAGATGTAAACACGGCCGTCGGCATCGCTGTCGGACCACCCACTCAGATGGAAGCTTCCGCACAGGCACTGCTTGCCCGCGGCTTCAAGGAAGAGAATATCTGGATCTCTCAGGAGCGAAAGATGTGCTGCGGTATCGGCAAGTGCGGTCACTGCCGTATCGGCAAGACCTACATCTGCCTCGATGGACCCGTATTCAACTATTCTTTCGGCAAGACATTGCTGGACTAAGGAGGGCTATATCATGGATGTCAATACAAAGAAATTAAAGAAGAATGCCTTCCGTGTCACCAAAGAGAGAGGGCTTGCGGCTTCCCGTATCCGTATTCCCGGCGGCCACCTGAAGGCCCGGTATCTGCCTGTCATTCAGCAGATTGCGGAAGATTACGGAGATGGCACTATTCATATCACCAGCCGTCAGGGTCTGGAACTGTCCGGTATTCCCTTCGAGAAGATGGATGAAGTCAACAAGATTCTCCAGAGTCTGATCGATGGCATGGATATCAACCAGATGAATCCCGGTGAGGGCTATCCTTCTTCTGGTACCCGCAATGTCTCCGCCTGCATCGGAAGCCGTGTCTGCCCCTATGGGTGCTACGACACGACAGCATTCGCTAAGAAGATTGAAGACGATATCTTCCCCAATGACCTGCATGTGAAGGTTGCGCTGACCGGTTGCCCCAACGACTGCAATAAGGTTCGCATGCACGACTTCGGTATCATGGGCATGACAGAGCCTCAGTTTGAACCGGATCGCTGCATCAGCTGCGGTGCCTGCGTTCGCAATTGTGCGAAGAAGTCTGTGGAAGCCCTGACGATGGTCAACTTCCGTCCGGTACGCGACACCAGAAAGTGTATCGGCTGCGGTGAGTGCGTGCTGGCTTGCCCGAACTATGCATGGACCAGAAGCGAGAAGAAGTATTATAAACTGACCTTGCTCGGACGTACCGGTAAGAAGAATCCCCGTATGGGCGTGGACTTCATCAAGTGGGCTGACGAAGAAAGCATCCGCAAGATTATCCTGAATACTTATGAGTACGTGAAGGAGTACATCGATCTGTCCGCTCCCGGCGGCAAGGAGCATATCGGTTATATTGTAGACCGTACCGGATTTGATGAATACCGCAAGTGGGCACTGAAGGATGTCAAACTTCCTGAGATTGCCGAGGTTACACATACTATGTACTGGGGCGGCCCGCACTATTAATACGTAAGATTGTCCGCTGTGTCCTTTTGGGCGCAGCGGATTTTTATTTTGAGCGGACGAGTTTGGTGAGGGATGTCCGCCTGCCGGGGCGATTTTCCTTCATATAGGCGGATAATTCTGCTTGGGGATATCCGCCTGCCAGGGCGGTTTTGCTCTATCCGGGCGGACGGGTTTGGTGGGAGTTGTCCGCCTGCCGAGGCGGATTTGCTCTATCTAGGCGGATGAATTGGACGGGAGTTGTCCGCCTTCCAAGGCGGATTTGCTCTATCTAGGCGGACAAGTTTGGCGAGGGATGTCCGCCTTCCGAGGCGGAAATTGATTTCTTAGGCGGTCTTTTCGACTCAACTCCAACCGCCCAGAATTCTATTTTCTGTAAAGCTAGCGGTAATTCCAGTTAAGAGCTGTCCGCCTGCCGGAGAGGTTTTGCTCTATCTAGGCGGACAAGTTTGGCGAGGGTTGTCCGCCTGCCGGGGCGGAAATTGATTTCTTAGGCGGTCTTTTCGACTCGACTCCGACCGCCCAGAATTCTATTTATAGTAAAGCTAGCGGTAATTCCAGTTAAGAGCTGTCCGCCTGCCGGGGCGGCTTTCCTTGATATAGGCGGATAATTCTGTTGGGGAATATCCGCCTGCCGGGGCGGGTTCCCCCATCCAGGCGGATAATTCCACCGAGAGTTGTCCGCCTGCCAGGGCAGGTTTCCCCACCCCAGGCGGACAATTCGTCCGTGAAGGATATCCCACCATGATATCACAGGAGAAAAAAGGACCGCTGCCATGCAGCGGTCCTTCGCATTCTTCTTATGAAGTTATGAAATTACGAAGCAAGAAATCACTCGCCAACGAAAGGAGCAACGAATGCCTCAGCCTCTTCCTGAGTCATGCCCTTCTGGGATACCAGCTGCTCTACATACCAGTCAGCTGCGCCAGCGCAAGCATTCTTGAAGGAATCGGAATCGATCTGATCCAGAGTGGTAACTTCCATAGCACCGGACTCGGTCCATTCAGCAACCAGAGCGTCTACGTTCTCACGGTTGATGGTCTTCTGATACTCAACAGCCTTAGCTGCGTTAGCATCGATAACAGCCTTCTGCTCGTCGGTGAACTGATCATAAGCGTTCTGGTTGATGCAGAAGAACAGGCAGTCATAGTATGCATTCCACAGAGAGATGTAAGACTGAACATCCTGTACGGAAGCGGATGCGATAGCGGTCTCAGGATTCTCCTCGCCGTCTACAGTACCCTGCTGCAGTGCAGTGTAGGTCTCAGCCCAGTTCATAACAGTAGCATCGCAGCCCCACTCCTTGTAAACCTCAGCACACAGGTCGTTGGAGCAGATACGCATCTTGATACCGGACAGGTCATCTACGCAGGTGATAGGCTGCTTGGAGTTGGTGATCTGACGGAAACCGTTCTCAGCGATACCAGCGCAGTGCAGACCATACTCAGCCAGAACAGCCTTCAGGTTCTCACCGCCTTCGCCGCCCATAACAGCGTCAACATCATCATAGTTCTCGAAGATGTAAGGCAGAGATACAACGTTGAAACGAGGATCGAAGTTAGCATAGATCAGATTGGAGTGCAGAGATACCTGCAGGGTGTCACCAGCCATCAGAGCGTTGATACCCTCAACCTGGTTACCATTGGTCAGCTGCTCACCTGCGTATACAGCAACTTCTACAGCACCATTGGTGGACTCCTGCATCAGAGCGTTGAAGTAGTAACCAGCCTGTGCCCAGGTGGAAGTGTCACCGGTAGAGCAGTCGAAGTTCCAAACAACCTCGGGCCATTCATCGGTACCGGTGTACTCAGCAGCCTCTTCAGCAGCTACGAATCTGTCAGATGCTTCGTAGTCAGCGTAATCCAGATCGCTGGCGGGTGCAGCTGCTTCCTCAGCAGCCTCAGTCTCAGCAGCTTCAGCAGCCTCAGTCTCAGCAGCAGCTTCGGTCTCAGCAGCAGCGGTAGTGCTTGCAGTGCTGGATCCTCCACATGCAGTCATGGACAGAGCCATCATGAAAGCAAGTACAAGAGCAAGTTTCTTTTTCATAATAGTCCTCCTATATTTGCAGATCTCCCTTCCCCGGAGTCTGCAGGATAAATAATGTGCAGCAGGAATCTCTCCTTCGGGATTCGCTGTTGTATGTGTAGTTACTATATATAACTGCAGAATCTGCAGAGATATATCAAAATCGCGGAAATGCCCAGACTCTACTTCACAAGAAGCAGACTGATCTGAGGGATATAGGTGATCAGCAGCAGTACAACCAGGCAGGCTGCGATCATCGGCAGTACGGCGCGGGAGATCATAGGAAGGGTAACCTTCAGATACTCATCCTTGCCGGTCAGCGCGGACTTCACTTCATCCTTCACCTTCAGACCGATTGCTACGAACAGGTTAACGCCTACAGGAGGAGTTACCTGACCGATTGCCAGGTTAACGGTTGCTACGATACCGAATGCAATCATGTTATAGCCCAGAGCCGTTGCTACAGGAAGCATGATCGGGATGAAGATGTACATAGCAGAGTTCGCATCGATGAAGCATCCCGCAATCAGGAAGATGATATTAACGATGATCAGGAATACAACCTTGTTGGTGGATACGCTGGAGAGCAGAGCCTGTGCTGCCTGAGAGATACCGAACAGGGTACAGCAGTAGGAGAACAGGGATGCAGAAGCGATGATCAGCATGATACCACCGGTAGTCTTTGCGGAATCTACCAGAATGCCCCACAGGTCTCTCACGGTAACTTCTCTGTAGATGAAGAGTCCTACGATCAGACCATATACTACGGATACGGCAGCAGCCTCCGTAGGAGTGAAGATACCACCATAGATACCGCCCAGGATGATGACAGGCATCAGAAGACCCCAGAAAGCATCCTTGAAGCTTGCCCAGCGCTCACCCCAGCTTCTCTTCTCGTGAGCGGGCTGGATATTCTTCTTCTTCGCCTCGATCAGTACAACGATTGCCAGAGCCACACCCATCATGATACCGGGGATGATACCGGCCATGAACATGCTTCCTACGTTGGCACCGGAGATGGATGCATATACAACGAAAGCGATCGAAGGTGGAATAACGATAGCGATGGAACTGGAAGTTGCCATCAGAGCCTCTGCGAATGCCGGAGAGAAACCGGAAGCAATCATCGCAGGAATCAGAACAGCACCCAGCGCTGCTACAGTAGCGGGACCGGAACCGGAGATCGCACCGAAGAAGCAGGCTACAACGACACATACGATAGCCATACCACCGCGCATATGTCCTACACAGTCATCGATGAAGCGAACCAGACGGGTAGAGATACCTGCCTTCGCCATGATATTACCGGACAGTACGAAGAAGGGGATCGCCAGCAGCAGGAACTTCGCAATACCAGTGTAGGTGTTGGTAGCTACAATACTGAGGGTCAGCGTGCTGTACTTCTTCACAAAGTTGGAAGCGTACAGTACGGTGATGACGGAGCTCATACCCAGGCAGATTGCGATGGGCATACCGATGATCAGCATAGCAAAAAAAGTAATGAAAAGAATTGCTGTAATCATGCTTCCTCCTCCTTACTCAGATCAGACATACAGAAGTCGATGCTGTTCTCAATAAAATGCAGCACAAGAGAGATACCGCCGATCACAACGAAGCTCCAGAATACCTTGGTCGGGATATGCAGGATCGGGCTGAAGGTATTGTCGTTCATCACACGTCCCCAGCCTTCATAAGCCAGAACCAGAGAGTAGATGCAGCAGATGATCGTAGAGATGACATTCAGCACCTTCTGCGCTCTGGGACCCACATTGTCCGTCAGCAGTGCAAGATTAACAAGTTCGCCGGTTCTGGCAGCAACACCGGAAGCCAACAGAGAAATCAGTACGAATACAGCAACAACGATTTCCTCCGTGAAGCCCCAGGAGTGTCCCAGTACATAGCGGCCTACAACGTTACCGAAGGTCAGAACCAGAGTCAGGATGGTGGCAAGCACCAGAACCAGCTCTTCGATCTTAACGACAACGTTCATGATCTGCTTGTAAACTTTCATGATTACACTTCCTCTTTCTTCTTAAATTTATGTTCTATGTTCGTTAAAGGATATTCCTCTAGCTTTACACAGCAGCGGTTATTCATCCATGTCTGAAGATTATCTGAAATAAAAAAGAATCCCAGATGTCCCGCAAGGGACGAATCTGCGATCCGTGGTACCACCCTGATTCTATGCAGACCTAAGTCTCCATAGCTCTCTTGCTCCGATAACGTGGAGCAGCTCCGTCAGAATCTACTTATCCATTGGATGCTCGACCCTGCTTCTCCGGGGTGATCTTCAGCAGAAAGCTCACACTGTCTCGCACCAAACGACAGCTCTCTGAGTGAGTGGAATCAGCTTACTCTTCCCATCATTGAATTCCTATGACACATCTATATAACCATAGACGATAACGATTCGAATTATACTCGCAGACAATTTGATAGTCAAGGATTTTTCAAGGATTTTCTTAAGTTTTTCTTAGTTTTTCGTGCCCGAAAACAGATAAGGAATTCTTTCTCCCGATTCTCACTTCATATACTTTTCGGTTGATTGTATTCTCATGGAATGTTATAATTCCCGAGAAGTTTCTGAATTCAAACAGTTGATTCTATGGCACATGCCTTAACGGATCTGTCCTGTAATCACCGAAACCGGAATATAAAATGAGGAGAATGAAATCATGTCCCTGAGTAGTTATCTGGCCTTTGTGGCCTATGCCTGCGCAACAACCTTCCTGCCGGGCCCCAACAATGTTCTTCTGCTGACCGCTACCGGTCAGTTCGGATTTAAGCGCAACCTCCCCCTGATGTGCGGCATCTGGACCGGTCTTGTCACTGTCATGCTGCTCGCCGGCAGCTTCTGCAGTGTACTTGGCACCCTGGTTCCCCAGATTGCCCCTGTCTTCAAGTATGTTGGCGCTGCCTACATCCTCTATCTGGCCTGGAAGACCGTGAAGCGCAATCCGGTCAGCACGGACGGCAAAAGCGTAGAAGAGCCTCTCAAGTATCACAATGGCTTCCTGCTTCAGTTCCTGAACGTGAAGGTAATCATGCTTGGTCTGGCTGCCTACCCCGGCTACTTCCTGCCCTTCGGTCACAGCGCCTTCCTGATCATCCTGTTCGCCATCACCATGACCATCTGCTGCGGCACCGGCAACCTAATCTGGGCCTGCGCCGGAAGCCTGATCTGCCCTGTATATAACAAGTACTACAAGGTCGTCAACTGGATCATGGGACTGCTGCTGGTCTACTGTGCAGCGAAGATCATCTTTATGTAGTTCATCCGTTCTTAATAGCAGCAGGGGAGCAAAGGCTGAAAAGGGCGCAGCTTTGCATCCGGAATTCACATTCCACAATATACTGACAACTCATCTCCTCTGTAAATCATATTGTCAAAACTGCCGAATTTGCGTATTATAATAAGGAAGAAATCCATTTTGTTTGTGCATTTTAACACGCATGCATAATGGACATCCATTCGTGAGCATATGTGATTTATGAATTCCAGGAGTATACATATATGGGTAAGAAGTCCATCCGTGAGAATAAGAATATCTACCAGATCTATCGTGAGAAGGAAGAACTGACCAGAGAGAAAGCGAGCGAGCGCATGCCCGGTATCAGTGCCGACCGCATTGAGAAAATTGAGAGCGGCAAGTCCCAGCCGCATCCCGATGAGATTCTCATGATGGCCAAGGGCTACCGGGTTCCCGAGCTGTGCAATCAGTACTGTGCCAGAGAGTGTCCGATCGGGCAGCAGTATGTCCCTGAGGTGCCAATCCGGAATCTCTCTCAGATCACCCTGGAGGTGCTTAACTCCCTGAATCGCCTGAACCGGGAGAAGAACCGCTTGATTGAGATCACCGTGGACGGGCAGATCACGGAGGATGAGTTCGTAGACTACCTTCGCATCCAGCATCAGCTGGACCAGATCACGCAGTCGGTCAACTCCCTGCGCTTATGGGTGGACCAGACGATCGTCCGCGGCGACATCGACCAAGTGAAGCTGGAGGCTGCGAGGAAGAAATATACCGAGGAGCTGAAGAATCGGGAATAATACAGAGATACTGCGGAATCAATACAGAGGATCCGCTGAACCAAAACGAATACCCTAAAAATACAGAACCGGAAATCGTATAAAAAGGGCTCGTGAAACCGTAAGTTTCACGAGCCCTTGCTTATATCCTCATCGATGCCGGAAGCTTCCTTACAGCTGCTTGCCGGTCAGCAGTTCATATGCCTGCAGGTACTTAGCGATGGTCTTGTCAACGATCTCCTGAGGCAGTTCCCAATCATGCTCATTCGCCTTCAGCCAGTCACGTGCAAACTGCTTGTCGAAGGAAGGCTGGCCATGTCCGGGCTCGTAGGTATCTGCGGGCCAGAAACGGGAGCTGTCGGGGGTCAGAACCTCATCACCCAGAACCATATTGCCGTTCTCGTCCAGACCGAACTCGAACTTGGTATCAGCAATGATGATGCCCTTGCTCAGAGCGTAGTCAGCACACTTCTTGTAGATTGCCAGAGTATAGTCACGAAGCTTTGCAGCATACTCCTCGCCATGTCCGGGGAAGTACTTCTCCAGATGAGCGATGCTCTGCTCGTAGGAGATATTCTCATCGTGATCACCGATCTCAGCCTTGGTGGAAGGGGTGTAGATGGGTTCAGGCAGCTTATCGGACTCCTGCAGACCCTCGGGCAGCTTGATACCGCATACGGTGCCATCCTTCTTGTAGCTAGCCCAACCGCTGCCGGTGATGTAACCGCGAACGATGCACTCGATGGGCATCATGTTCAGCTTACGAACCATCATGCTGTTGCCGTCGAACTTCTCCTGCTGGAAGAATTCAGGCATGTCCTTCACATCTGCAGAAATCATGTGATTGGGAATGATATCCTCGGTCAGTTCAAACCAGAACTTGGACATCTGAGTCAGAACAGTTCCCTTCTTAGTAACGATGTTCTTCAGAATAACATCGAAGCAGCTGATACGATCAGTTGCAACCATGATCAGGCTGTCGCCGTTATCATAAATCTCACGTACCTTACCCTCTTTTACAGGCTTCATCTCCATTACGCTCATTGTTAACTCCTTGTCTTATCATGCAATGTTGATACTTACTTATACGGAGTACAGAAAGCAAGTCTCGGGACATCCGGGAATTGTTCACTCCACGGATATATAATTAGCAGAGATTCCATAAAAAATCAATATATTTTTACTGAATCTCCTGATAGTCATTCTCCATATCGAAGGTACGCACCTCTCCATTGCCTGCAATATAGAACCAGTCTCCCACATAGAGGCCGCGATAACCTCTGATATCATCGTAAGTCATCTCCGCAGACAAATGCTCTGTGAATCCGGTCTCCTTATTATAGGAAAGAAGGCTGTACATATACTTAGATACCCATTCCTCTTCAGAATCTGCAGTGTCATACTCATAGCCGAAGCCGATCAGGTTCTTCGAAGGTGATGCCAGGATCGCCTTATAGAGACCGCTGATGGAATCACTGTAGCACCACTCACAGTCCAAAGCGATCACCGCAGTATTCTCAACGACCGGCTGTGCAGGATCTGTCACATCGAACATCACCAGCTTGATTCCCAAGCGATCACTATTCTCATTCGTCTCATACCCGATGCCCAGGATATGTGTATCATCCCAGATATGCAGATAATCCGAGAAACCGCTGATCTCTACATTGCCGAGCAGTACCGGATTGGAAGGGTCAGACAGATCTGCCACGAAGAGCGGGTCTGTATTGTGATAGGTGATAAAGTAAGCCATATCTCCTACGAATCTGGCTGCATAGATTTCCTCACCTCTTGCGATCTCATCGATCCGTCCCAGACAACTCATCTCCTCATCCAGGATAAATAAGGTATTCACAGAAAGAGAACTCGACCAGTCCGTCGTCAGGATCCGCAGATTGCCATCCTTCTCATTCAGCGCGAAGCTGTCTTCTACGGAACCATTCACCAGAGTACCTGCACCGGGAGTGAAGATACCGTCAGCGTAAGCCATACGGCTCAGTTCCGTTGCGGGATGATCTCCCAGATACTGCCAGGAATAGAGATAGATTGCAGAAGTCCCAACATAGATCTCCGAGTAGTCATCCATGATGATCTTGGCATCGATCGTCTCCTTCGGTTCTGTCACACGGAAGCTGGATACCAGAAGCTCACGATAGCCATTGCCGGAGATATAGATACAGTCCGCATCCACCGGAACATCGTTCACGGAAGGGATCCACTCCGAGATGTTCTCCTCCTGAAGTGCTTCCTCCTTGTCAAGATCCGAACGCTGTACATTCTCCGTTGTAAAGAGATACAGGATATCTCCCACCTTACGGGAAGTCTCATAGGTGCCATCCTGATACATATCATCCACCAGAACAGGATTCATCGGATCTGTCAGGTCGTAGACATAGACCCAGGTCTCCATATCATAGCCATAATACCAGTTATAGTAACCGGAAGCAGATTCGGTATCCTCCTGCTCCTCGGCATGGCAGGTAATCAATGTCAGATATCCGTCATCCACATACATCTCCTCGATCGTGTCTGCCGGAGACCGGAAGGGAACCGTCAGCGTTGTACCCTGAGAGGGCGCGCCGCCGGCAGAGATATCATCGATGCGCACGCTGCCGCTCTGCACCATATAGATATAG
>R17__coassemble_691_pt1 | contig 13513 bp, 13 predicted proteins | sample R17__metabat2_low_PE_029 | metagenome-assembled genome bin R17
TGAATGCCGCTTATCACTCCCTGTGCGCGGGCAGCAAGCTCCATAGTACCATCCCCCTCATAAGCAAGCGCCATATTGTGATCGAAGCCGCCGGCAAACTTCAACTGATCGAAGTCATCGTGGATGGACTCGCCGATCGTCTTCATCACGCGGAAGTCAAAGGGGGTATCCTCTACAGAGGCAATCTCCCCGGTCGGAATAGAACCGGAATCGATGATTGGAGTATAACCCTCCGCGAAGATTGCCAACCTCTGAGACTCGATACTCCCGCTGTCATGACCATCCAGATTGAAGTAGGCATGATTCGTGAAGTTAGCAACCGTCGTGCGGTCCGACCGTGCCTCATAAGCAATTGCCAGAGTATCCTCATCACTCAGGGTGTAGCGGACGCTCACTGTCATCGTGCCGGGGAATCCCTGCTCCATATCCGGACTTACCGCACGAAAGGTTGCCGCACCTTCTGTCTCCTCAGTGACATCCCACACTTTAAAGCTCAGGCCATGGGCACCGCTATGCAGGTTGTTGCGTCCATTGTTCTGCTCCAGTTCATAGGATATACCATCAATTGCAAGCTTACCCTCACAGATTCGGTTGGCATTGCGTCCCACTACCATGCCGAAGTAGCAGGTACTGTCCTGATACTCTGCCGGTGTATCATAGCCGAGGATCACATCCCTGCGGATTCCGTCAGCATCCTCCAGGATGATCCGGTGCAGCGCAGCTCCCAAAGTCAGGATCTCCACTTCCATATGGTTCTTATTCTTCAAGGTGACAGTATAGACATCCTGTCCTTCCTTCGTCTTGCCAAAGAATTCCATCTCTATTCCCTCTTCTATTCATCGATATAACGCTGTCAACAGCGCAAATATTATATCATACATTCTCTCTGTGGTACAATTCCTGAATGGCGCTCTCCTGCAATCCATCACCGATGACGATCAGGACCTCCTGCCCTCTGGGAATCTCCGTTATCTGTATATCGCCGACAGTCGCATTCAGTTCCAGCCATCCATCTTCATCCCTGAGGAAGCCCTTCACTCGAAAGACGCTTCCGTACTGAGCCGGTTCCGCATACAGTTCCTTCACGATCTCCAGAGCTCTCTTCTTACAGATCGGATGATTCATGAGATATACCGACTGATACTCATGCTGCAGATTGGTAGAGATCTTCACGAAATCTTCCAGGCGATATCCGGAAGAAGTCACCTTCGCCATATCTTCCTCCGTCCAGGTCTCCCATGTTCCGTAGATCAACTCCTCTTCCTTCAGCTTCCTGGTACAACGGAACTGCTTCATCGCCCTCTGTATATGTTCATACAGACTGTGAACCTGAACATCAGATACGCCCTCCATCTTGCTCAGGATGATACTCCCGGCATCCGCAAGTTGAGAAGCCAGGACATACTCCGACTTACGGGAGAGATTATCCTCCAGGGTTGCGTCCACGATGGCAATTACATTGCCAATCTCATAGAATCGGTCCAAGGGTTCATCATGCAGAGCGTCAAAGAACTCATCCACATCAAAGATCCCGGAAGGTTCGATGATCACACGCTCCACCTGACTCATGGCAAGAGCTATCAGCTTGGTGTGGAATCTTCTCCTGTGATCTCTGGCGCAGCATCCTCCGGATACCATCTCCAGCATACAGTTCTCATCCTCCAGTTCCTGAAGAAGCATCATATCCACATTCACCGCTCCAAAGTCATTCTCAAGAATAGCGATCTTTACCCCTTGAGCCTTCCAGTAGGCCGCATACTTCTTCAGAAATGTCGTCTTGCCGGAGCCAAGGAATCCGGTAATCAGATCTACCTGTATCATACTTCTTCCTTCCCTTCTCTCATCTGTTTTCTGTAATCTCTGGGACTGCACTTCTGTACCCTCTTAAAAACATAGCTGAAGTAATGGGAGTCATGGAATCCCACCAGCGCGGATATCTCGCTGGACTTCAATTGCGTCTCCTCCAGCATCTGTTTCGCATAGCGGATCCTCAGGCGTGATACATACTCAACGAATGTCATCTTCATCTCCTGGCTGAACATCGCGCTGAAGTAATTGGGACTTAAGCCGACAGCAGCAGCCACCATATTCAAGGAAAGTTCCTCATGCATATAGTTTGCTTCTATATAGTCGAGCGCATACGCAAGACCCTTCCTGCGCTGATTCTCATGCATGCGTTCCCGCAGTCTGAGACCTACCCGCAGATATCCGGCCAGGTAAGATGCCATCTTCTCTATCTCCTCTGCTGAGGATGTGTCATCTGTGTCTGTGAATTCAGTCTTCTCCCAAGCTTCCCGGACCACATCCCGTGCCGCTCCCAGCGACTGCGCGTAGCGAAGGATCGTAAAGTGTATATGCAGCTGCAGGAAGTTCCGGAATTCAACGATAGACAGCCCACTGCTCACTTTCTCGCAGAATTCTCCTGCAAAGTCATCGATATCTTCTTCCTCCCTGTTCTCAAGGAAGTCAAGCAGAATATCACTTCTAAGAAAAGATGGATCCACCGAAGACAGTCCGGATTCATCAAACCAATCATACTTGATCGGATTCATCTTCATGTACTCTCCTTCCATCGAAGATTCATCTGGTACATTGATGTTATAAGCGCAAAGACGCCCATGCGTCAAGGGGCATTCCCTCTTCGCACAGGCATCATCCACTCTATCCATATCAAAGCATCTAAGCCGCAGTTCTCGCTTCCTGCTTCTTCGCATCGGCGAGCCTCTTCATCTCCTGCGCACTCTGCCGAACCATCTCCGTCAGTTCTGCACCGCCCAGAAGTCTTGCAAGCTCTTCCACCTCTTCCTCTGCATCCAGCAGATGAATTCTTGTAATCGTATGATCATCCAATACAGACTTGCGGATCTCATAGTGATGATCTGCCATCGAAGCGATCTGAGGCAGATGGGTGATACAGATCACCTGTCTGTGCTGTCCGATCAGCGCAAGCTTCTCCGACACCTTCTGCGCCGTTCTTCCACTGATACCGGTGTCGATCTCATCGAAGATCAATGTAGGAATCTCGTCCTTATCAGCCAGTACAGTCTTGATCGCCAGCATGATACGGGACAGCTCACCACCGGAAGCTACGCTGCCGAGCGGTCTGGCTTCCTCACCCTTATTCAGAGAGATCAGGAACTCCACCTGATCCATGCCCAGACGTCCGGGCTTCGCAAGCTCACCAAAGGAGATACGGAAGTCCACATGATTGAAGTTCAGCTCGCGAATACTGCTCTCCAGTTCCTGCTGCAGACGGGGTGCAGCCTTGTGTCGAAGTTCAGAGAGAGACTGACACTCTCTCAGGAACTCTGCCAACCTCTTCTCCACTCTGGCTTCTGCAACAACCTTGTCCTTCTCGTAGGTCTCCAGTTCCTCCAGCCGAAGCTGCTTCTCTTCCAGCGTCTTCATAATCTCTTCGTAAGAAGAGCCATACTTACTCTCCAGACGATGAAGCACATCCAACCGTGCTTCCATCTCGGCAAAAAGTTCCGGATCGAATGCCATATTCCTCTGATACTCTTCCATATCCCGGCAGAAACCATCCAGGAGATCTTCAACCTCAGCCAGCTGTCCATGCAGGTATTCCAGATCCGGATCCATGCGAAGCGCCTTCGTCAATTCTCCGGATGCCTCGGAGACCAGATCTCTTGCACTGCAGCCGCCTGCCACGTCACCGCACAGACACTGCATGAGCTGCATCAGACTCCCGGAGATCCGCTGACTGTTCAGCATCCTGCGATGCTGCTTCTCCAGTGCTTCGGTCTCCCCCGGGCGCATCCCGGCTTCCTCGATCTCACCGATCTCATACTGAAGGAAGTCCATCTGCCGCAGACGGGTCTCGGGATCCATATCAAATGCTGCCAGCATCCTCTCCGCTTCCCTGTAGGAAGTATAGGCCTTCTCCGTACACACTCTCTGTATCTCCAGTTCCCTGCCTCCGTACTGATCCAGCACTTCAAGATGCTTCTGCGGATTCATCAGGGACTGATGTTCATGCTGCCCGTGAATGTCCATCAGAAGAGAAGTCACCATGCGAAGCTTCGCCGAAGTCACGGTCTCCCCATTGATCTTATGAATGCTTCGTCTGGGAAGGATCTTGCGGGAGATCGTTATACAGTCATATTCCGTATCCACCTCAAGCTCCTTCAAGGCCTGCCTCTTCTCCTCCTCGGGAACCGAGAAGGTAAGTTCCACGTAAGCTGCATCACACCCGTGGCGGATCATATCTCCGCGAACGCGTCCTCCCAGGGCAGCTGTCACGGCGTCGATCAGGATCGACTTACCGGCACCGGTCTCACCGGTCAATATATTCAGACCTTCGCCAAAGTCCACGTCGGTCTCCTCAATCAAAGCAAAATTCTTCACGTGCAGATTCTCAAGCATGTTCAGCCCTCCACTCGTATGTATGTTCGATTCTCGTGGATTTATTCTAAATCGAATATCTGTTCGTGTCAAGAGCTTTCATCGAACTTTTGTTCGTGAATTGTTATCATTGATACTTTCTAATCTACGGATAAGGAAAGAGCCGTGACCATGACAACGCATGATCACGACTCTGTATGGATAACATATAAACTCAGGACATCTTGATCCTCAGTGTCTCAAGGAAGCTCAGGGAACTGAGCTTAAGAATCTTCGTTACCTGTTCTGCGCAGGTGATCTCAATACGTCCGCCGGGTTCCAACCGGTACATACTATCTCCGTCAAAGTAGGACACATACTCCACCTCTGACCCCAGATCCTTCTCGGAGCCAATCACCTCGAGCTCGATCTTGTCCGTGGACGAGAGGATCAGGCTGCGGTTATTGAGCGAATGAGGCGCAATGGGAGTTACCAGGAAGAGCTGCGCTGTCGGCTCAACAACAGGACCTCCGCAGGAGAGATTATATGCTGTCGATCCGGTCGGCGTCGACACGATGATACCATCGGCCGTGTAGAGGTAGAGGAACTGTCCGTTGACATAGAGCTTGAACTTGAAGATCCTCAGCGAGCGGCTTCGGTTGATGGTCATATCATTCAGTGCCACATCCTCAGCAACCAGCTTGCCGCACGCATCATAAATCTTACCGCGGATCATCATCCGCTCCTCAAGGATATACTCATCAGCAATCACACGTTCCAGAATATCCTGGATACTGTTCTTATCTCCCTCGGTCAGATAACCCAGCGTTCCCAGATTGATGCCGAGGAAGGGCACATTCAGATTCACCAGATTACGAGCGGCACGCAGCAGGGTTCCATCGCCGCCCAGGACGATGACGCACTCCACCTCCGGCGGAATCTGTTCCAGCCGCGTCTGTCTTCCGTAGCGTTTCTCCTCCTCGGTACAGAAGTCTGCCTCCTCCACGGTATCCGCATGCAGGACCACGTCGAATTCCCGAATGTAACAGACCTTACCGCGCTTCATCAGATAATTCCTGATGTTGTTCGTGGTTACAAACCCGGGATCCTTGGTCTCATTGGTTATGATATAAAAGTACTTCATGTCTCTTCCTACTTATCCAATGCAGCATGAGCTGCTTCCACTACAGCGACATGATCCAGCAGCTGATCCACCGCATCTGCCCTCTTCGTCATATAGAGCAGATACTCGATGTTGCCTTCCGGTCCCTTGACAGGGGAGAATTCCAGATTCAACAGCTTAAAGCCAATCTCCCTGGCATAGTCCATCACTTTAACGATGACTTCCCGGTGCGTGCTCTTCTCTCGAACCACACCCTTCTTGCCCACTTTCTCTCTGCCGGCCTCAAACTGCGGCTTGATCAGACAGACGATCTCACCATCCTCCGTCAAGAGCTCACGAACCGGACCCAGAACCTTCGTCAGAGAGATAAAGGATACATCGATCGACGCGAAGGCCACCGGCTCAGCGATATCCTCCGGCGTCACATAGCGGATATTGGTCTTCTCCATACAGACAACTCTGGGATCGTTCCTCAGCTTCCAGGCCAGCTGTCCGTAGCCGACATCCACCGAATATACCTTCACTGCACCGTTCTGCAGCATACAGTCAGTGAACCCGCCGGTAGATGCACCGACATCCATACAGACCTTACCCTCCAGTTCAGCCCCGAAGCACTCCATCGCCTTCTCAAGCTTAAGACCGCCACGGCTGACATAGCGCAGCGTATTGCCATGCAGTACGATCTCCGCCGTATCCTCGAACGTGGAGCCGGGCTTGTCCTCTCTCTGACCATTCACGAAGATACTGCCCGCCATGATCAAGGCCTTCGCCTTCTCACGCGATTCCGCTATATTCTTCTTCACTACAAGAACATCCAGACGTTCCTTCATAATATCTCCTGACTATTCACTATATTCATATGCCAATGCGCACCGCAGGAACCCTAATCAAGTTCCTCGATTGCGCTCTTAATCTTAAGATAGACGCCTTCGGCATCCAGACCGATCAGATGCTTCAGGACCGGCACATTGCCATGCTCCAGATAATGGTCGGGAATCGCTGCCCGAAGCAATCGGAAGCCCAGCTGCCTCTCCTCGGCAATCGCTGCCACATGTTCTCCGAATCCACCGCTGTACACATTCTCTTCCATTGTAACCACAAGTGCATGATCTTCCGCCAGCCCTTCAATCATCTCCTCGTCGATCGGGCTAACAAATCTGGCATTGACCAGGGTAACCGAGTATCCTTCTTCCTTCAGCTTCTCACGCACGTCTACAGCTACCTCCACCATGCTGCCCACGGCAACCAGAGCGATATCCTTCTCCCGGAACATCGTCTCGGACTTCCCGTAGACGATAGGCGGACGGAACTCCTTCATGCGGCTGCAGGCCGTTCCTCTGGGATAGCGTATGGCAAGGGGTCCCGTATACTGAGCACTGTAGCGAAGCATATCCGCAAGCTCATAGCAGCTCTTGGGAACCATGACAGTCATGCCCGGAATCATGGAAAGGTAGGACAGGTCGAACAGTCCCTGATGGGTCTCGCCGTCATTGCCGACAATTCCTGCACGATCAATGCAGAAGGTCACATCCAGGTTCTGAATACAGACATCGTGGATCATCTGATCGAAGGCTCTCTGCAGAAAGGAAGAATACACACAGAAGTAAGGCTTCATGCCACCTGCTGCAAGTCCGGCTGCGAAGGTCACTCCATGCTGCTCTGCGATTCCCACATCAAAGAACCGATCCGGATACTCCGCTGCGAAGCGCTTCAGCCCGGTTCCCTCCGGCATAGCTGCCGTAATGCCGACGATCTTCTCATCCCGGTCTGCCATCTGCAGGAATACCTTGGCGAACACATCCGTCCAGGAAGGAGCCTTCTTCGCAGGGCTCTTGCCCGTGGCAACATCGAAGCTTCCTACCCCGTGGAAGTGCTCGGGGTTCCGCTCTGCATAGCGATATCCCTTGCCCTTCTTGGTCATCACATGAACGACCACAGCACGGTTCAGACGCTTCGCATCCTCCAGAACATCCAGCATTGCGGGAATATCATAACCGTCCACCGGTCCCAGATAAGTCAGATCCATATCTTCGAAGATCATGCCTGGGATCACCAGCTGCTTGATACCGCTCTTAGTTCGGCTGATGCGATCGACCAGCGAATCACCGACCCTCGGAATGGAGTGCAGGGCATTCTGAACATTGGTCTTCAGTTCATTATACTTCGGAGCTGTCCGCAGATTCGTAAGGGCCCTTGACATACCGCCGATATTCTCAGAGATCGACATATTATTATCGTTCAGAATAATAATGAAGTTCGACTTGAGCGTGGAAGCATTGTTAAGCGCCTCATAGGCCATACCTCCGGTCAGAGATCCGTCACCAATGACAGACACCACATAGTTGTCTTCCCCCTTCAGGTCTCTCGCCATCGCAAGTCCAAGACCTGCAGAGATTGAAGTCGAACTATGACCGGTATTAAAGGCATCACAGCTGCTCTCCTTCGTATTCGGGAAGCCACTGAGACCACCGAAGTTACGGATGGCATCGAAGCCCTCCCTGCGCCCCGTCAGGATCTTGTGTGTATAGGACTGATGTCCCACATCCCAGATGATCTTATCCTTCGGCAGGTCAAAGGCTAGATGCAGTGCCATAGTCAGTTCTACGACGCCCAGGTTGGATGCCAGGTGACCGCCGGTCTTGCTGATCTTCTCCAGAATGAACTCCCGAATCTCCCGCGCCAGCTCTTCATATTCCCTTGGATCCAGTTTCTTAATATCATTTGGCTGATTAATCTTCTCAAGTACCATAATAAACACTTAACATCGAATTCCTCGATGATTCCTTTCCCCCGCCAAGCAGGTGATCATCAGCTCCCCTGATTCCCGAATCTTCTTCCTTATTCCCTTATCCTACTTCATGCGATGCGCCATCTTCTCGATCAGCGCCTTAAAGTAACTCGTGTCGCCTGCCAATGCCGCAAGTTCTGATACCGCTTCCGCAGACAATCTCTCCACTTCATCCTCTGCTGCCTTCATACCGTACAGTGTTACATAAGTGGTCTTCTCATTGCGAGCATCACTGCCGATCGGCTTGCCAAGCTCTTCCTCAGTGCTGATGACATCGAGGATATCATCCCGGATCTGGAATGCCATACCCACATCATGTCCGATTCTCTCCATGGCACTCACATCGGCCTCGGAAGCACCGGCCAGAACGGCACCGATCATCACCGAAGCTTCCAGCAGTGCGCCGGTCTTCAGCCGGAAAATGAAGTCCAGTTCTTCAGCGCTCATCGGCTGCCCGGTCTTCTCCACATCCAGAACCTGACCACCGACCATGCCGTAGATACCGGCCTTATGAGCAAGGATCCCAATTGCACGACCCACACGGTCGGGATGCTCTGTCATGGCAAATGCTCTTGCCGCCGTCTCGAAAGCGTAGGTGAGAAGCGCATCGCCCGCCAGCACCCCCATCGCCTCTCCATAGACAGCCCATGTCGTAGGCTTCCCGCGGCGCAAGGTATCATTATCCATCGCCGGTAAGTCGTCATGCACCAGAGAATATGTATGGATCATCTCCATCGCAGCCATGAAAGGAGCGATCTCCTCCCCACAGCCGCCGAAGAGATTCCAGGCCTCCCACATCATCGTAGGGCGGATTCTCTTGCCTCCTGCCAGCACACTGTAATTCATCGCCTGAAGAACGGTTAATTGCAGACCATTCTCCTCCGGCAGATACTTCCTGATCAATTCTTCTACATTGGGACGCTCAGCCATGGCACACTCTCCTTCTATCAGAACTCACTCACCGTATCATTCTGCTCCAGAATCTGAAGCTTCTTCTCGATTCTGTCAATCTTCTCATGACAGCACTGAACCAGCTGAAGCCCCTGAGTATACATTCCAAAGGTCTCCTCCAGAGAGTGCTCATTCATCTCCAGGTCACTCAGAAGCTCATCGAGCTTCGCATAAGCCTCCTCCATCGACATTGCTGACATGGTCTCGGCATCGATCTTCCATTCCTTCTGCATCGCAGCTCCTTATGATACCGAACCCACGCCCGGTATTCTTCCAATATCCTGATCTTCGGGATGGACAGAAGTCTGACTTCTCCTTCCCGGATAAGGAATCACATTCTCTACAACCGCATCCAACTGCCCATCCAAGAGCGCTACCTGCAGCCTTTCGCCGATCCTGACCTGCCGGGTACTCCGCAGACTCTGTCCGTCTTCCCTCGTCACGAAAGCATACCCCTTCTTCATCGCAGCAAGCGGCGACTGTGCTTCCAGTCTGGAAGCCGCCAAAGCAAGCTGATGCCTCCGCTCTGTAAGCGCGGCTTCCATCAGATCCCCTAACCGGCATTCCCGATTCACCAGTCCCTGCCTTGTTTCCTCCAGCTTTCGCTCCGGATTGTGAAGCTCCAATCTTCTTGCCGCAGCAGATACACGCAGTTCTTCCATCTGAATCTTCGACTGCATAGCACGCGTAAGCTGATGACTCTTCTGCTTCATACTGTCCGTAAAGGCGTACCAGTCGAATACCGCAAGTTCCGCTGCCGCTGAGGGAGTCGGAGCTCTCAGGTCTGCCGCATAATCGGCCAGCGTCACATCCGTCTCATGACCAACGGCAGAGATGATCGGAACACTGCAGTCAAAGATTGCCTGAACGACCTCCTCCTCATTGAAGGCCCAGAGATCTTCAATAGAACCTCCGCCGCGGCCGACGATCATCACATCCACCCCCAGCTGCTCGAGACGCTGAATCCCGCGGATGATACTGGGCACTGCATACTCGCCCTGAACGATTGCAGGACAGAGGATCAGCTGTACATAGGGATTCCGCCGGGTGCTGATATTGACGATATCCCGGATCGCCGCTCCGGTCGAAGCGGTAACGATTCCGACACGCCTCGCAAAGGGAGGGATCGGCTGCTTATATTCAGGCGCGAATATACCCATCTCTTCCAGACGCTTTTTACGCTCCTCCAATTGCTGATACAAGTCTCCCTGACCATCCAGATGAATCTCTTTCGCGTACAGCTGATATCTGCCATCTCTCTCATAGACAGAGATGCCGCCCATAACGACCACCTGCTGACCTTCGCGCATGACAAAACGAAGGCCGCTCCGGTTGCCCGCAAACATGACTGCCGGCAGTACCCCCGTCCCGTCCTTCAGTGTAAAGTAGATATGTCCCGAAGAGTGGTATTTGCAATTGGAGACTTCACCCTTCACATAGATCTGCTTCAGGGCGAAGTCTCTGTTAAATAAATTCTTAATATAAGCATTCACCTGGGCGACGGTGTAGATATTCGCTTTTTCTGAATGCAGACGCAATTATTCTTCCATCCCTTTCGCAAGGTTGCCGAGTATCGCATTCACGAATGCAGGGGAATCATCTCCGCCGTAAGTCTTGGCAAGCTCTACAGCCTCATTGATTGCTACCCTTACCGGTACCTTGTCATCATATGCCATCTCATAGAGTGCAAGACGGATCAGAGTCAGATCCACCTTGCCCATACGCTGAGTCTTCCAACCCTGAGCAACCGCATTGATCTTCTCATCCAGGGCAGGAACCGCGGCACCGATGACTCTCGCCTTCTCAGCAAGCTCCTGATTTTCTTCTTCGCTGAGACCTTCCAGTTCCTCCCGATAGAGCTGACACTCCTCCTCGTACTCCTGGCTGTCCCCATAAAATTCCGTCAGAAAGAGCTGCTTGAATACATGCTCTCTGATTTCTCTTCTGTTCATGGTCAACTTCCTTATTCTGAAGCCGCCGGAGACCCAAGTCTCCATCGGCAATTAATCTTCTTCTACAATAACACCGGCGATCTTAATGTTCACCTGCTTCACATTAAAACCAACCATGCTCTCGATAGAACTCTTGATACGATCCTGTACCTTACCTGCTACATCGGGAATGTTGTATCCGAACTTGATATTCATGGAAACATATACGGATACTTCCTGATTCTCATCCAGCTCAACCTTCACGCCCTTAGCCAGATTATTGTGGCCCAGCTTTGCAATCAGTTCTCTGGTCACATTGCCTGCCATAGAATCAACACCTTCTACCTCTGTCGCGGCCATCGCTGCGATCATCGCAAAGACTTCCTCGTCTACAATTACCTGACCGGGCTGCTCGGGTTCATCCGACTCATGGATCACATGGATATTTCTGTTCTCAGCTTCGTTCGCCATTCTTGTTCCTCCTGTATTCTTCCACTGACAATGCGGGGATGCACATCGCTTCCCATCTGCGCAGTCATCTGATGCCTATCTTCCATACATGTCCCATCCGGACATACTTATAGCATTATGATTATACCAGATTGCTCCTCTTCTAGCAAGCATGAATCATGCTGCATCGGTCTGTGCGCAGCCGGAGCAATACAGCCTTTCATCTGAAGGCCTCATCAGCAGTTCAATGTACCGGCAGATTGACAGTCTTATCGTACAAAACGGCGCCTCTCCTGACACAGAAGAGGCGCCATCCCAATCTTTTATTTATCCAAAAGTAACATAACCGGGAATCGGCTCAGCATCTTCTACGGAGTCGACATAGAGTACCGGACCATCCTCACCGTAGGCAGATACGAACTCCTTCTTAATAGAAGCGGTTACCGTGACCCACTGCATATTCTTCAGTGCATAAGCATTCTTGAACTTGCAGAGATATCCAAGCAGAACCTCATTACAGGTAGGATCTACACAGGAAGGATCCGTACAGCCATTCATAGCCATACGTCCAAGAATGAACTCATTGCGGCGCAGACCTCTCTGCTTATATACCATGGCTGTGTAGCGGACCTTCTTCCCCTCATAGCGTGCGGTCGACTCATTCGCATCCAGGAACCAGACGCCGTAGTGCTCGGGCTTCACCTCGACCAGAGATCCGCTGACATCGAAGGGCAGGTCCTCATCCAGCATAGGAAGATCTACCTCACCATTCTCATCCTCCATGACGATCTCAGCATTCGGATTCATGCCCTGCAGTTCACGCTTCATCGCCTGCAGGTTCATCGTTCCCTGATCACAGCGGTTGCAGATGATCACCTCTGCATTCTGAGCCAGGCGGGCCAGGATGCTTCGCATATCTCCATTCTTATAGTAGGTATCGAAGGTCTCGGCATTCACCATCATCAGCTGCTGGTGAATGAACCACCCCTCCGGCAGGGCAAGGTCAAAGGGATTCCACATGCCGTTCCACTCGATGATCACGCGAAGCGCGCCGGTCTCCTCACGCTTCTGCTCCATGAATGCAGGGGTCAGTTCCTCCTGATCCTCCACGATCACAGGGATCGTGCGATTGATGGTCAGCATATCATCGTCAAATTCTTCAATTCCTTCCTCAGTAATGAACAGAAGAGTCTTGCCATCGATAGCAAAGTAGTCCTCTCCGATCGTATCGAGAAGGAAATTGGTCTTGCCGCTCTCAAGAAAGCCGGTGATCAGAAATACAGGTACTTCCTGTCTTACCATATGTCTTACTCCTTATATCCGTCTTGTGTCAAACAGCGCTGCCGGTCCTCCGCTCTCCGGAGAATCACACAGCGCTGTCATCTGTCACGTAATGATTATGCACCAAACAGTTCTGCGAGCTTCTTCTCATTGATCTTAGAACCAATGACACAGATCTTGCCGGTAACTTCCGGACGACCCTCACGAATCTCATGCTCTTCGGGAACCATATCAAAGTAGATCCACTGACCGCCATCGACATTGGGTACCATACCCTTGGATCTCAAGATCACGCCGTAAGTCTCGCTGTCTCCCAGAGCATCCAGGATAGCTTCCAGCTGTTCGGGAGTGAATGCCTTGGGAGTCTCGAAGCCCCAGCTGGTGAAGACATCATCGGCATGATGGTGATGATGATGGTGCTCATGGTCATGATGATGGTGGCAGCAGTGCTCATGCTCCTCCTCATCCTCGTCGTGATGATGGTGATGATGCTCGTGCTCCTCCTCGTCATCATCGTGATGATGGTGGCAGCAATGCTCATGCTCTTCCTCATCCTCATAGTGATGCTGGAGATGTAGAAAAAACAAATGAACCTCCACAAGAAAAGAAAGATGAAGTTGTCAGGAATGGACATGAAATTAAAAAAAA
>R17__coassemble_694_pt1 | contig 13472 bp, 8 predicted proteins | sample R17__metabat2_low_PE_029 | metagenome-assembled genome bin R17
GTGCAGAACAGAAGATGATTTATCGATTCGAAGAGATTCGCAAGGAAGATGTGATGGTCGCCGGAGGTAAGGGCGCAAACCTGGGTGAGATGATGTCTGCCGGTCTGGCAGTACCGGACGGCTTCATCATCAGCAGTGAGGCCTATCGTTACTTTACCCGGGCCAATGACCTGGACAAGGAACTGCAGCAGATGTTGGCCACTGCCGGAGACGATGAGAAGCAGCTGACGCTTGCGGCAAGCAGCTTCCGGGAGAAGATCCGCCGGGCAGAGATTCCCGCAGATTTGGCCCATATGATTGAGGACGCTTATGAGAAGCTGGGAGAAGGTGTGCAGGAGAGGGTTGCTGTTCGTTCTTCAGCAACGGCGGAGGATCTGCCGGATGCCAGCTTCGCAGGTCAGCAGGAGACCTACCTGAACGTACGGGGAAGAGAAGAATTGCTCACGCAGGTGCGCAATTGCTATGCTTCCCTCTGGGGAGACCGCGCCGTGATCTATCGCCGCAATCAAGGATACGATCAGCGTACGGTTGCCCTCGCTGTTGTCGTGCAGCAGATGGTGGAGAGTGAGACTGCCGGCGTCATCTTCACGGCGAATCCGGTGAATCAGAACCGGGAGGAGATTCAGCTGAATGCTTCCTATGGCCTGGGCGAGAGCGTCGTGTCCGGCCACGTGACGGCAGATTCCTACATCTGCGATAAGCAGGGCAGAATCAAGAGCCAGAACATCGGCGATAAGCAGACACAGATCGTCTATGAGGATCGGAAGGCAGGAGGTACGAAGGAGGTTCCCGTATCCGGGCAAATGCGCAGACGTCCCTGCCTGAGCGAGGACCTGGTACAGCGCCTGTGCAAGGAGGCTGTCCGTGTCGAGACCTACTATGGTATGCCGATGGATATTGAGTGGGCGATTGTGAAAGAGCGGATTTATATCCTGCAGGCAAGAGCAATCACAACCCTTGGCGAGGAGGGAAAGGGCAGGAAAGCAGGTGCGGAAGCAAGCGCCGATTGGGAGAAGAAGATTCAGATCTATGTGGATTCCTGTAAGACGACAGGGGCGGCCAGAGATAACCTGAAGTTCCTGCTCGAGAAGCTCCCGGTTCCCTATTCTCCATTGGATGAGCATATGGTAGGAGCAATCAATAATCAGAAGTCAGTCATCTTCGCAGAGGTCGGAATTCATATGTCCATGCAGCCCAAGATCGATGACGATGCCATCGTGACTCTGCCGCCCAATGGGAAGAAGATTACGAAGGATATCTTCCGAATCTTCGGAGCGATTCGTGAGATGAAGGACTTCAAGCACATGCATGAGGAGATCGATCGACGGATGTCCGCTGCTGAACAGCAGCTGCAGGAGATCAAGGGTCTTGATTATGAGCGTCTGACATTGCAGGAAGCCTGCGACCGGTTCTTTGCTATCGCAGACTATGTAGGACGTCTTGCTTACGATCGCTTCTACTATGCGATGTTCCCCAGTTATTTCGCCGTTGGTAAGACCCAGAAGGTTCTGAAGAGGGTGAATCCGGATCTGAATGAGTACGATCTCTATGCGAATCTGGATTACCGGACGGCAGTTATCTCCCGGGAACTTGCGGAGATTGCGAAGCAGATGCAGAGCGAGAGTGATGTGAAGGCAGATATTCTGAGCGGCATGAACTATGAAGCCTTGTGCAGCAAGTACCCAAAGTGCAGGAAGCTTCTCGAAGATTTCCTGAAGGAGCAGGGTTACAAGTCGGATTATAATTGCTATTGTCTGCGTGCCAGATCCTATCTGGAGGATCCTGACCGTGTGCTGAATATCATTCGTCCGTTGCTTGATTCCGAGATCCGCCCGGAGGAAGAGAAGTTTGCACCTCTGATGGATCAGATCCGCCGTGTGTGCGGGGAGAAGAAGTATGCGGCAGTCAAGGAAGAGATTGAGCACTTCCGTTACTTTCATCAGATGCGCGAGGAGAGCCAGTACTACTGGGAGACAGCCTACTACTATGCTCGCTGTGCTGCAAGGCGGATGGCAGTTCTGCTCTATGGCAATGAGAACTTTAACGAGAATATCGCCTATCTCTTCCCGGAAGAACTGAAGAAGGCTGCGCAGCAGGGATCTGTATCGGAGGAACTGCAGGCGAAGGTAGATCGGAGAATCCGGAATATCCCTCTTGCGGATGCGGTATGGGATCGCTGCAAGCTTCTGGTCTATGGAGAACCGAAGGATGTTCTGACCGGTGTGGGCGGCAGCCAGGGAGAAGTGGTTGGAACGGCTCGCTTGATTGCGGGACCGGGAGAGTTCTATAAGATGCAGCAGGGGGATGTACTGGTGTGCAAGTACACAGATCCCGAGTGGACCCCGCTCTTTACGATGGCGTCCGCTGTCGTGGCAGACAGTGGTGCAGCTCTGTCTCATGCAGCGATCGTAGCCAGAGAGTATGGCATTCCTGCGGTTCTCGGCGTGGGCTATGCGACAACGATGTTCAAAGATGGTGATGTGATCCGCGTTAATGGAACAAAGGGAGAAGTGTCGAAGGTTGAATAACAGAAAGGGGACAACGCGATGAAGAATAAGCAGGCGGAGAGAGAACTTCGCAGACAGTGCATGATGACGGAGCCGCTTCTGCCCCTCCTGATCCGCACGGCAATTCCGACCGTGATTGGCATGCTGGTCTCTATGATCTACAATTTGACGGATACCTTCTGGATCGGGCGCCTGGACGATAAGAGTATGACGGCAGCGGTCGGTGTGGTCTTTGCCTTCGTGTCTCTGGTGCAGGCCCTGGGATTCTGGTTCGGTTATGGCAGCGGCAATGTGATGTCCCGGGAACTGGGGGCCCGCGAGGAGAGGGAAGCGGAGAGCATATCATCCACGGGTCTCTGCCTGGCACTCGGGACCGGAATTCTGCTGACGATATGTGCTTTCCTCTTTATAGAGCCGATTGCCTCCTTCATCGGAGGCAGTGCTTCACCCCAGCTGATGCAGTACACGGTTTCCTACCTGCGGATGGTCATTCTTTCGATTCCTTTTTCTCTCTATGCGACCACTCTCTACAATCAGCTGCGGCTGTGCGGGAATGTGAAGGATGGTATGCTTGGCATGCTGGCGGGAATGCTGCTCAATATGATCCTGGATCCAATCCTGATCCTGGGGGCCGGGATGAATGCAGCCGGTGCGGGCCTTGCTACTACGATTGGACAAGTGGTGGGCGCTGCGGCTCTCACATGGCTGTCCTTTCTTCATGGCAATATCCCGGCAAGCCTGCGGCACGGGAAGCTCGGGGGCGGCCGACTCTATCACATTCTGTTGGGTGGACTGCCGAACTTTACCAGACAGGGAATCACCAGTCTGGCTTCTGTTCTGCTCAATCAGGCGGCAGCTCCCTATGGGGCAGGAGTCCTTGCGGCGCTTACGGTATCGAGCCGTGTGGCCGCTCTGGCCTATCTGCTGATGATCGGGTTCGGACAGGGCTTCCAGCCAATCTGTGCGATGAACTATGGAGCGAAGGCTTACGACCGTGTCCGCAAGGCCTTCCGCATGACGGTGGGAATCGGAACTATCTTCCTTGCGGCGGCCGCAGTGCTGATCTACCTGGCCGCCGGCAGGCTGACGGGGATCTTTACAACAGATCCGGAGGTCCTGGAGACGGGAAGCCGGATCCTGCGTTATCAGTGCATTTCTCTTCCCTTCCTGAGTTTCTACGCAGTATCCAGCATGTATATGCAGAACATCGGGCGCTACTTCCGCGCTCTCTTCATTTCTGTCAGCAGACAGGGGATCTTCTACATTCCACTGGTCCTGATTCTGCCGCACCTCTGGGGTGTACAGGGCATCTATGTGCTGCAGCCTGCTGCGGATCTTCTGTCCTTTGCAGTGGCTCTCGGTGTGATTGTAGTGTATGAGAAATGCTCTGACGATCCTTATCCGGCGAAGTCTCAGGATCGCTTCACAGCGAATCGGAATCATGGTAAACTGTGAGTATAGGTCTGACAGCCGATGATGGTAAGTCAGCATAGAAAGATGCAGGGCTGCAGGGAGAGAAGCGATGAAGATCTGGATTACAAGACATGGACAGACAAATTTAAATAAGAAGAAACTGATGCAGGGGCTGACAGATGAGCCGCTGAATGCAACGGGAAGGAGGCAGGCAAAGGAAGCCGGAGCGCGTATCGGGCAGGTGAAGTTCGATGCTGTATATGCGAGCCCTCTGGATCGGGCGATTGAGACGGCATCCCTGATTGCGGGAGTGGATCGGGAACAGGTGAAGATCGATCCTCGGATCATCGAGGTGGACTTCGGGCGCTATGAAGCAAAGCCGTATACCCGGATGGGACTTCGCATGACCCTGTACTGGGCGCTGCCGGAGATCTTCCCGGCACCGAAGAGCGTGGAGACGGTGGCTTCCATGGTGGCTCGCAGTTCGGCATTCCTGAAGGAACTGGAGCAGAAGGACTATGAGAATGTGCTGGTGGTCTGTCACGGCGGTATCATCCGTGCCCTCTGCGGATATCTGGAAGACCGGAAGAACGGCATCAAGTGGAGACCGAAGCCGAAGAACTGCGAAGTCAGAGTCTATGAGGCCGGAAATGGGGGTCATCGATTCCTAAGGTCATATTCTGAGAAGACAAGGTAAAACAAAAGGTGGCGAATTCGGCAAGATTACAACGTTTTGTCGGAAAATATATGAGGATATTGCCTGGGATTGGAAGGAAAATAGTAATCTGACGCAACTTATCGAAAAAAATATAACAATAAGAAGATGTTTGCTATCCTACAAATTGTTGAAAAACAGGTGCTATAATAGGTTAAAAATGCGGATTGTAAAGCTTGAAATATTTTTGTAATATAAACATATCGTAAAAATATGGGGAGAGCAATAATATTTTACGATTCAATATGGAGGAAGAATTATCATGATTATTATTGGTGAGAAGATTAATGGTTCTATCCCGTCTGTAGCTGCTGCAATCGCAAGCAGAGACGAATCTGTAATCAAGGATCGTGCTCTGGCTCAGGCAAAGGCCGGTGCTACCTATATCGATTGCTGTGCATCCGTTGCAGAGGAAGTTGAAGTTGAGACTATGAAGTGGATGATCGATTGCATCCAGGAAGTTACCGATCTGCCGATCGCAGTAGACAGCCCCAGTGCTGATGTTCTGACGAAGGCATATGTATACTGCAACAAGCCCGGTCTGTTCAATTCCGTATCCGGTGAGGGTGACAAGATGGATAAGATCTTCCCTCTGATGGTACAGCCCGGTATGGAGAAGTGGGAAGTAGTTGCTTTGCTGAGCGATGATACCGGTATTCCCAAGTCTGCAGCAGATCGTCTGAGAGTATTCGATAAGATTATGGCTAAGGCCAATGCGTATGGCATCGATCCCAGCCGTATCCATATCGATCCCCTGGTTGAGATGCTCTGCACCTCCGAAGATGGTATCGCAATGGTTGTTGAAGTTATGGAAGGCATCAAGTCCAAGTATCCTACGATTCATATCACCGGTGCTGTTTCCAATATCTCCTTCAACCTGCCTTACAGAAAGGTTCTGAATCAGTCCTTCACGGTTCTGTCTATGGCTTCCGGTCTGGACAGTGCTATCTTCGATCCGCTGAACAAGGCTCTGATGGGTCTGATCAAGTCCACAGAGGCTATTATGGCAGCTGGTCTGGAAGAGGATATGGATCTGTCCGAGATCGAGGCACAGCTTGGCGCTGATGCTCCCTATGTATATCCCGCATATGTATGCCTGGCTATGAATGAAGGCTTCATTGAACCCGAAGAGGATGAGGAGTATGAGGAGCGTGACGTAGAAGGTCTTGCTGATGAGCTGATCGAGTCCGGCAAGGTGAAGATGGACACCAGAGACTTCACCGGTCTGCTGTTCGCGAACGATGCTATGCTTGGCAACGATGACATGTGCATGAACTATATCTCTGCATTCAGAGATGAGCTGTTCGGACCTGTAAAGTAATCCGGACAGAAGGAAGCCGCATCCAGGCGGCAGTGATCATAGAAGGATTCGGATCGTATAGAGAGCGAAACGAACCTGTGGAACCGATCGGGTTTCAGCGTAATAGAGGATGAAAAAGCAGTAGAGAGCTTTTCATTATATAGAAGTAAAGGATATTATTTAAAGGAGGAACAAAACAATGGGAGTTAGTGATGTAGCAGCATTGGTTGAAAAAGGTAAGGCTAAGAAGGTTGCAGCTGAGGTACAGGCAGCTCTGGATCAGGGTTGCGAGCCTATGGATATTCTGAATGGCATGATCGATGCTATGGCAAATGTTGGTGAGAAGTTCAAGAACGGCGAGATCTTCGTTCCCGAGATGCTGGTTGCAGCTCGTGCTATGAAGAAGGGCGTTGAGGTTCTGAAGCCCCATCTGGGTGATGACAGCGGCACTTCTCAGGGTAAGCTGATCCTGGCTACCGTATCCGGTGACCTGCATGATATCGGTAAGAACCTGGTTGGTATGATGATCGAGTCCGCTGGTTTCGAAGTTATTGACCTTGGTGTAGATGTACCTGCAGCTAAGATCATCGAGACCTACAAGGAGAATCCCGATACCAAGATCATCGCTCTGTCCGCTCTGCTGACCACCACCATGCCCGCTATGAGAGATACTGTTGCAGCTATCGCAGCAGAGGACTTCAGAAAGGATATCAAGATCATGGTTGGCGGCGCTCCTATCACTCAGGAGTTCGCAGATGAGATCGGTGCTGATGGATACTCTGAGGATGCAGCATCTGCAGCTGTTCTTGCTAAGAAGCTGGCTAACGCTTAATCAGAAGCATCATTGCGGAAGTGCATTCGCACATTCCAACCTTATGATATGAGATGGAGCACACTGCAATGGAGACATTGCAGTGTGTTCTTTGTTTTAGCCATGGAACCGGATAGGAATGATTTCCTTACGCATAAGATCCGGATGGGAGTAGAGATGACGTATAAGATTTCATTTATCAGAGAACAAGTGGAGATAGAAGCCGCAGAGGGAATTACCCTTCTGGAGGCTGAGATTCAGGCCGGTCTGTGTCCGGATGCTCCCTGTGGTGGTCAGGGGAAGTGCGGCAAGTGTTTGGTGAAGGCCAATGGGGAAGTGGTGAAAGCCTGCACCACGAAGGTGACCGGTGATGTGGCGGTAGACACGCTGATTCGCAAGCAGAAGGCAGCAATCTTGACAGAGGGACTGTCTCGCCCGATTCCCTATCGCCCGGGAGTTCATGTGCAGAGAATCGAGATGCCGAAGGCAGATCCCGGAGATAACCGCTCAGACTGGGCTCGTATGATCGATCTTGTGGGAGAGGCTTGCGGGGAGACGCTTCCTGCCATGCGGCCGAATCTGAGACTGGCATCTTCCCTCTATCAGAGAATGCAGGAAGGACCGGTCTGGTATGTCATCTATACAGAGGATGAGATTCTTGATCTGAAGGCGGACTATCCGATCATGTATATGGCAGCCTTCGACATTGGTACTACGACAGTGGTTGGTTATCTGATCGATGTGGCAGATGGTCAAGTGAAGGCAATCGAGAGTATGATGAACCCGCAGGCTCAGTATGGTGCAGATGTCATCATGCGTGCAAATTATGCGCTGGAGCATGGGGGTGAGGTGCTGAGCAGCTGCATCCGCAAGGCTATCGATGCATTGCTCGCCAAGCTTGCGAAGGACGTGAAGGCAGAGAAGGAGGATATCTACCAGGTCAGCATCGTGGGCAATACCTGCATGCATCATCTCTTCCTGGGAATCAACCCCGGCTCACTGGTTCATGCTCCTTACAACCCGGCCATCAGTGAGCGGCTGACGCTGAAGGCAGCAGAGTATGGTCTGCACATTCATCCGGAAGCACAATTGATGATGCTTCCCGATATTGCAGGTTATGTGGGCGCAGATACCTGTGGCTGTCTCCTGGCGATCCGACAGGATCTCAAAGAGGAGATGTCTCTGATGATCGATATCGGAACCAACGGTGAGATGGTGATGGGCAACAAGGATAAGATGGCCACCTGTTCCACAGCAGCAGGACCGGCCTTCGAAGGCGCAAAGATCGAGTGCGGCATGCGCGGCGCGAGTGGGGCGGTTGATCATGTGGCTTATAAGGATGGCACGTGGACCTACACGACAGTGAATGGCAAGCCGGCCATTGGTCTGTGCGGTTCCGGCCTGATCGATCTGGTGGCGGAACTCTACCGGGCAGGTCTGATCGATGAGATGGGACATCTGGAGAGCGGGCAGGAGAATGACAGTATCTTCATGCTGGTGCCTCCGGAAGAAGCCGGCAATGAGACCGGCGTCTATCTGACACAGAAGGATGTGCGAGAAGTGCAGCTTGCGAAGGCGGCGATCGCTGCGGGAATCCAACTTCTGATGCAGGAACTTGGGATCGAGGAGGAAGATCTGGCGCATGTCTATATTGCCGGTGCCTTCGGCAATTATATGAATCCTTCCAGTGCGGCTGCCATCGGTATGATTCCGCTTTCGCTCGAGGCGAGGGTGGTACCTGTCGGCAATGCAGCCGGAGAAGGTGCAAAGATTGCTCTGCTCAATCGGGAGGAACTCGCTCTGACGGATTCTCTGGTGAAGGACATCACCTTCCTGGAGCTTGCCGCATCGCCCGAATTCCAGGATATCTTCGTGGATGAACTGGCCTTCCCTGAGGAAGACGAGGATTAAGTACAATCAAGCTGACTTGAGAAAGGCAGGGTGCGAACAGATTCGGACGATGCCCTGCCTTACTGTCTGTGAGCAGTGATTGATATCAGGTATAGAATAAGGAAGCGAGACTGCCGACTTCGGCAGGAGGAGAAGAAGATGGAGATTGCAGAGGTAATTAAGCTGGCGGAAGAGTATGGGTTCTCTCAGGTGGGTGCGCTGAAGGCGGATACGATTCAGCTGATGCCGGAAGTCAGAGCGATGTGTGCTTCCAACAGCTGTGGTATGTACGGGAAGCGTTGGAGCTGTCCGCCCGGATGTGGTGACCTGGATGCGTGTAAGGCGAATGTAGAAAAGTACCACAGAGGTATTATTGTACAGATGGTCGGAGAACTCGAAGACGAACTGGATGGGGAGACTATGATGGAGACGGAGGCGCTCCACAAGGAGAAGTTCTATGGATTCGAGAAGATCCTCAGGAAGGAGTTCCCACATATGCTTCCCCTGGGGGCCGGCTGCTGTACCAAGTGTAAGGTCTGTACTTACCCGGATGAGCCCTGCCGCTTCCCGGGACAGGCATTCTCTTCGATGGAAGCCTACGGAATGCTGGTGACGCAAGTCTGTCAGGCGAACGAGATGAAGTATTATTACGGTCCCTGCACGATTGCCTACACGGGTTGTTATCTGTTGGACTAATATGGTATAATTCCTAATATTGAGACGATACCGGGGATGTCGATCGGAATCTCAGGTATCGTCTCTTCTTTATGCGATAAGGCCTTCAAGCGTCCATCGTGCTTGCACGAATGGACATTTGAAGACCAGGGTCACCTGGCGGCTTGCCGCGAGATGTGCGATTTATCGCAGATTCGAGTAGGAGAGACAAAGCCGCCTCCTATTCGATTAAAACCGGCAGGCGAGATGTCTGCGCTCATTCGGTTTTACGCAATTGGCAGAATTCCGGTGCAGTGCCGGATAGAAAGTGTGAGTATCATGGCAGCAAGATCAACAGCGAGAGATATGACAAGCGGATCCATCGTCCGTCATCTGATTCTGTTCTCGGTTCCTTTACTTCTGGGCAATGTCTTCCAGATGATGTACAATACGGTAGATTCCCTGGTCGTGGGCAACTTTGTCGGGACGGAGGCACTGGCCGCGGTGGGGTCTACCACGATGATCATCAATATGCTGGTCTTCTTCTTCAACGGTATGGCGACCGGCGCCGGTGTACTGATTGGTCAAAGCTATGGATCTCATGATATGAAGAAACTGCATATCGCCATAGAGACGACAATGGCGATGACCTTCGGCCTCTGTGTGATCTTTACGATCGTCGGTGTGGCAGGTGTCCCCTATATGCTGCGCTTTATGTCAACACCGGACGATGTGATGGAACCGGCAACACTCTACCTGCGCATCTACTTCGCAGGTATCACGGGTCTTCTGATCTATAATATGGGCAGCGGTATCCTGAGAGCTGTCGGGGATACGACAAGACCGCTGATGTTCCTGATCTTCACCAGTATCCTGAATACGATCCTGGATCTGGTCTTCGTTCTTGTGTGCAAGGCGGGAATCGCCGGTGTGGCTTATGCGACGATCCTGTCCCAGTTTATCTCTGCGGCTATGATTCTCTATCTGCTGACACACACGGAGGATATCTATCGTCTGACCTGGAAGGATCTGCGGTTGGATGGCCCTTCCTTCCGCCTGGTTCTTCAGTATGGTCTTCCGGCTGCAATCCAATCGACGATCACGGCCTTCTCCAACGTATTCGTGCAATCCTATGTCAACTTCTTCGGCAGCAGCTGTATGGCAGGCTGGAGCTGCTACAATAAGATCGATCAGTTCATCTATCTTCCGATGCAGAGTATGGCTATGGCTTCGACGACCTTCGTCAGCCAGAATATCGGTGCAAAGCAGGAGGAGAGAGCTAATAGGGGAACTACGGTATCGCTGATTATGATTGAGAGTATCGTTCTGGTCATCGCTACCTTGATCTTCATTCTGGCAGGACCTGCTACGGGGCTCTTCACAAAGGATACATCGGTCATCGCTTACGGTACGCTCTTCCTTCGGCAGAATGTCTACTTCCTGTGCTTTAACTGCGTGAATCATGTGCTGGCCGGCGCACTCCGCGGCCGCGGTGACTCCACGGGTCCCATGGTCATCATGACCGGATCCTTCGTGGGTCTGCGCCAGATCTATCTGTTCCTTGCAACGCGCCTGGTTGCCAATACCGAGCGGATCGTCGGCTTCGGATACCCGGTCGGCTGGACGGTCTGCTGTATTATTGAGGTTGCCTACTTCTACTTCCGGTGGCTGAGGAAATCGAAGAAGAGATGAGTGATATGTTTCATAAGAAGTATGATATCCGCAGCTTTCGTGCGGGAGAGGACTACATGGCCTATACCTGGCTGGGCGGCCAGGTGGTGAATTCCGTGACTGCTGTCTTTCGGACTTACGCACCGGAGGCGCGCCATGTTGCCCTGATCTGTGAGGCCAATGGCTGGCAGGAGATTCCTATGATGGGATTGGGGGATGGCGTCTGGGAGACGACCCTGACCCCGGTTCATGTGGGTTCTATGTATAAGTATCGCATCTACCGGAAGGACGGCAGAGTGACAGACCATGCGGATCCCTTGGCCTTTGCAGGAGAGCGGCCGCCGCGGAACGCATCTATCCTATGGAAGCGAGGGCATTTCCCTTTTCGAGACAAAGAATGGATGGCGAAGCGAGGCAGCTTATGGCAGGGCCCGGTCAATATCTATGAGATGCATGCGGGATCCTGGCGGCGCAGATCCGGCCGGGCAGGTGATGGTTATTCCTATACGGAGCTTGCCGATAAGCTGATTCCCTATCTTGAGAAGCAGGGGTATAATTTTGTGGAATTTCTGCCGCTTGCAGAGCATCCGCTGGATGGTTCCTGGGGATATCAGGGGACTGGGTACTTCTGCCCAACGGCCAGATACGGCTTGCCGGATCAGTGGAAGAGCCTGATCAATCGCCTGCACATGCACGGAATCGGTGTCATCATGGACTTCGTACCCGTTCACTTTGCGGTGGACGCCTATGGGCTTGCTATGTATGATGGGACGCGTCTGTTCGAGAAGCCCGGGCGCAGCGACTGGGGCAGCCGGTACTTCGACCACGGCAAGGGCGTGACCCGAAGCTTCCTGCTGTCGGCAGCGCACTACTGGCTATCGGAGTTCCATGTGGATGCGATTCGTGTGGATGCAGTGAACTACCTGCTCTATCAGAACGGAAGACAGGAGCAGGGGGAGAATGCGGAGGGGATCCGCTTCCTGCGGCAGTTGAATGCGATGGTGAAGGCACAGTTCCCCGAGGTCAGGATGATTGCGGAGGATCCTACGACATACGCCGGTTGTACACGGCCGGTATCGGAGGGAGGTCTGGGATTCGATGAGAAGTGGAATCTCGGGTGGAGCTATGACAGTCTGCACTGGCTCGCGGAATCCTTCGGGGACCGGGTGCGGGATTATGGCAAGATGACCTTTTCTATGGACTATTTTTATCATGAACGGCACTTACTTGCGCTGTCTCACGATGAGACCGGCAGGAATCGCAGCGCGATGCTCGAGAAGCCCTACGGAACGCAGGCGCAGAAGTATGACCAGATTCGGGCTTTTTATCTGCATATGTATGCTCATCCCGGCAAGAAGCTGACCTTCATGGGCAACGAACTGGGGCAGCTGACTCCCTGGAAGGTAGGGCAGCAGCTCAACTGGAATCTGCACCGCTGGCCGAAGACCAGGGTCTTCCGCAGATTCACTCATGACCTGAATATGGTATATCGCTATCATCCGGCGCTCTTTGAGAGAGATGACAGACAGGATGGCTTCGCCTGGATCGAGAGGTATCGTGCGGCAGATGGCGTCATTGCCTTCCTGCGCATGGCGGAGCATGAGCAGGTCCTTGCGGTGCTGAATTATTCTGACCGCCCACAGGCACAGAGCTTCGATGGGTGGGGAAGTAACTGGGAAGTGCTGTTGGATACCGCCTGGGACATCTATGGCGGAAAGAAGTCTGCACAGGATCGATGGCAGCCCGGTGATCGGGAGATTCGGTTGGATGCCTGTTCCGGTGTGATGTTGAGAAGAGAGCTGTGATATGAATCAGAAAGGGGCTGATCAGTCATGCATGATCAGCAATACTTACTACCATAACTTTATGACGTATCCCAGAGAATGCCGGTCTGAAGACCGGCATTCTCTTTCATTCATTTCAATTTTTTAAATACAAGGATGCTTCCTGTAATAATAATTAGTATGATAACAGACAATTCTATTGTAGCAATAAGCATAATCTGACCTCCTGCTAATGTTATGACCATGTTACCTTTATTTTATTACTGCTTCCTGTAGGTGTTGCCTTTAACCAACACTTGGTAGAAGCACGTTTGAAACTATTGTTCACTTGATAATAACAGATAACTTATTCGCTGCCAATAATTTTTCTGCCATTTACCATTATACACCTTAGTTTTCTGCCTTTTGCGTTTTATACAATCAAGTCCAAATTTATGTGTAAAATATAAAGGTATATCCGTAGAACTTTCCCTTGATTCTCTTCGTTAGTAGGTGGACGTCCCTCGGTAAGTTCGACCGCCTATATCATGCAATTCCGCCCCGGCAGGCGGACATCTCCCGGCAGATTCAACCGCCTATATCACGCAATTCCGCCTTGGCAGGCGGACATCTCCTGGCAGATTCAACCGCCTATATTACGCAATTCCTCCTCGGCAGGCGGACATCTCCCGGCAGATTCAACCGCCTATATCATTCAATTCATCAACGGCAGGCGGACATCTCCCGG
>R17__coassemble_712_pt1 | contig 13131 bp, 8 predicted proteins | sample R17__metabat2_low_PE_029 | metagenome-assembled genome bin R17
GGACACTTAAGGGAATGCTAAATGCTATTACCAGAGTCGGTCTCGGATCCTTCAGGAAGATGATCAGGACGATGATGGCAAGCAGGGCACCCCAGATCAGGTTGGAGAGAACGGAATCGATGATGATACCGATATACTCACCCTGATCCATCAGGTTGGTGAATTCCAGTCCTTCATACTTCTCGCTCATCTGATCCATGGCCTTATTGCATGCCTTCGCTACCGCAGAGGTACCCGCGGTACTGGACTTGGTGATACTGATCATCAGAGCAGGATTACCATTGACTTTGGAGTAACTGTCCCCGGAATTATCAAGGACCGTGATATCAGCGACATCCTTCAGCTTGATATCACCGATTTCATCGATGCGGGTCAGGACTGACTTCTCCAGTTCCTCGATCGTCGCATACTTCTCTCCGACCTTCAGCAGATACTGATCTTCATCCTCCGTGATATAACCTGCGGGCATGTCGAAGTTCTGAGCCGTCAGGATACCCGACAGCGTACTCATCGTCAGCATAGAATCCAGATTGGCACTGTTCAGTGCTGTCTCCTTCGCGGAATCCAGAGACTCTTCAGCGGAATCCAGCTGAGACAGACCATTCTCGATCTGCGTCATACCGGCAGACAGCTGAGCTGTTGCCGAACCAAATCCTGCCGCTGCGGTGATCTTGCCGCTCTCCACAGACTCATACTGGTCCGTTGCTTCCTTCACGGCATCATTCACTTGCTCGAGAGCTGTCTGTGCCACTGTGATCTCGGTCTTCAGGTTATCAAGTTCTATATCGATCTCGGAGATTCTCGTCTTCATCGACTGAATCGTCGCATAATCAAGCTGTGCTGCAGCCTCTTCCTGCCCTGCGGTAATCATAGAATTCTGCAGAACTGCCAGCTTCTCGCCGTCATTCGCAAGCGCTTCCTCCAGATTCTTGGGAAGAGGGTTCTCCACGTTAGCGGCAGACTCTAAAGCTGTATCCATGGATTCCGCCAAACCATCCATCGCATAGAGAGTACTCCATACGGTATTCAAAGTCTCTGCATCACTGCTGTCCACGGAAGCAGGAAGCCCCAGATATCCGCGGGAAGTCTCATCGAGTTCTCCCAGGATACCATTGACAATCTCTGCCTTGATCTCCGCCTCACTCATATTGTGGATGGAGGCATCTGCCTGTGCGTAGGCCGCCTGAATCGCCTGATCGATCTGATTCAATCCATCCTGATAGGCTTCCTTCTCGGCGGTCAGCGCCATCTGGTTCGCCTGCAGTGCTGCCAGATTCGCCTGGTAAGCCGACTGTGTAGCCACTGCCTGATCGATCAGCTTGCTGGCCTGCGCGAGCTGGGATGCGGTGGAACTCTGTGTTCCCGGCAGGCTATTCTGCTGCTTCTTCAGTTCAGACTTCGCATCCTCCAGTTCTTCTCTGGCATCGGCGATCTCTTTCTCGGAATCCGAGAGAGTTCCCTTCACCTTAGTGAGAAGCTTCTTATTGACCTCATCGATCTTATCCTGATTCAGCCGGACCTCCACATACTTGTCCACCATACCATTGACAGATACACTGGCCACGCCTTCCTGCCGTTCAAGCTCGGGCACGATGACCTCATCGGCGAAGTCTGTCAGCTCATAGATGTCCATATCCTCATAGTCCACAGCCACCATCATCGTCGCCATCATATCCGGAGACATCTCGATCAGCATGGGGGTACCGCAGGAGTCCGGCAGCGTCATCAGATTGACCTGAGAGGATAGCTTGACCATCGCAGAGTCCATATTGGTATCCGTCTCGAATTCCAGTATAACCATACTGTAGTTCTCATTGCTGACACTGGTGACATTCTCCACACCATTCACGGTACCGAGTGCAGACTCCAGCGGCTCGGTCACGTCATTCTCCACCAGTTCCGGAGAAGCGCCGGGGTAAGTCGTAATCACCAGAATGTAGGGCAGGCTCATCTCCGGCAGCAAGTCGGTCGTCAGGTTCGTAAAACTGACGAAGCCAAGAACCAGCACCATGATGATGCCCACCAGAACGGTGAAGGGCTTCTTAACACTGAACTTAGACATACGCTTGATTCCTTTCTTATATATCAGAACTCACAGGTGCTTACTTGAATGACTGCGGAATACATTCACGAATCATTTCCTGAGTTCTGAATACTAACACTGTTAGACATTCTAACCCTTGTAAGAATTCAGTGTCAATGTGAATTGCCTTGAATTTCAAGCAAACAATCATTAAATTTTCATAAACAGAACTGACTGATGGTCATATTCGCAAGGATAGATTGCATCTTCCCATCTTGCCTTAAAGTATTATCAAGCAACGGAAGGCCTGACCTGCAGCCCTACTCGTCCATGGTATTATGCCTGACTTCACTGACACTTCCGCCTTGACCTGGGCACTCGAGCAAAGAAATAAGCGGAGGTGTCCGAGTTCATTACGCTCTGACACCTCCGCTTTATGGTGCAAATTCGGGACCGCACTCACGTGCAGTCCCGAATTCAAGAGATCAGTTCCGATTACTGATTCTTATTCACAATTCTGCTCTCATACTCGCCGGTTGCGATATCAATGAATCTTACAAACAGGGACACCTTATTGTCCTCGTTCAGATTCTTCCATACCATCTCGGTGAAGGAATCAATATCACCTACAATGTCAACCCACTTAGGCTCACCTTCGAAGCTGGGCAGGGGACTGATATTCTCACGGTAGGTGTGGATAAAACGGCCCTCACCTGCCTTTGGATTCTCATATGCGTAGGTGTAGCGGTTGCATCCGGAAGGATCCCCATTGTTGCTCTTCAGGATAGACATCGCATAATTGTACTTACCATTCTCGATATGCATGATACCGGAGATACGAGGAGTATAGTTAGGTCCATCGGGTTCGAACTCACGGGTGCGCAGGGACTGCTCGAAGGTCAGCTGCTTATCCATTCCCTCATAGATGGTATCGGTCTGATCACCGTTGGTTACGATGGTCTTGTTGCCAAGCACACGAACAGGTGCGTAGATGATCAGGCTGGGATCTTCCATCTTGCTGGGATCGAAAGCCTGGGTGCGGATGCCCTCACCGTCTTCTACGAAGACACGGTTGCGGCTGTTGGAGCTTCTGCCCATGATGAAGTAAGCAGTGACAGCCTTGGTGCCGTCTGCACTCTTACCGATAACAATACCTCTTCCGGGGTAAGTATTCTGACTCAGTTCCTTCTCAAGGGATAACATTTCCATAGTGAGATCTCCTTTACTATATCCGACAGATATCTCTGTCGTCCCAGACGGTCGGCTGCATATTCTGTGCTCCCCCGTGGTCTTCCACGCGCCATACGGCTTCCCGTCAGTCGCACAGTTAAGATAGATATATCATAGATAAGACTTCTTCGCAAGAAGCAAAAATAAGTTGCCTTATAGCGGATGCATATGGGAAGCGAAGTCTTCGCGCAGGTATCTATCGTATGGGCATTTGCCCGAGCGATACGATTATATTCTTACTTCTACTGCCTTCCCAGGCGGAATTCCTCCATCATCTCCGCTGTCAGGCTAATGTCGCTGCCGCGCGGGGGAAGTTCATCCCGGTTCAGGAACTTGGCAAGCTGTAATTCATCCTGATCCATGCTGATCGTGTCTTCTCCGTCCAGCTCACAGTAGAATCCCATCAGGAGAGTATCGGAGAATGACCAGGGCTGGCTCTTATAGAATCGCAGGTTCTTGACCTTGAGGCCAACTTCCTCCATGACCTCGCGGTGCACGGTCTCCTCGATGGTCTCACCGATCTCTGCGAATCCGGCGATCAGTGCGTAGTTCTTGCTTGGACCACGGCCGGCGTACTGCGTAACGACGATTCGGTCACCGTCCGTAATTGCCACGATCACCGCAGGACAGATCTTGGGGTATACGGTTGCATGGCACTTAGGACATACGAAGGCTCTCTCTGTCTTGCTGGTCTCCATCGAACTTCCGCAGCGGCCGCAGAAGTGATGGTCCTGACGCCAACGGGCCAACTGTACGCCGGTGATGCCGGCAAAGCTCAGATAACCGTGCTCTGTTGCGCGGTAGTCCGTGTTGGGCATCCACTCATACTTTTCGGGATCGGCCCAGAGACATTCGTCTCCATCAATTCCGTAGAAGGCAATGTCGTCAATCTTGAAGAGCCAGAGCAATCGGTGACCGCGGAAGGAATAGATGCCGGGACGGACCTCCAGGATGTTCTTCGCTTCTTCTCTGTACCTAGGAGAAATCTTGCCATCTGCCTCTGCAAGGACCGGAAGACTTCCCACCCGAGGATACATGAGATGTCCCTGCTTTCTTTCTGCAGCATCTACCAGAACCTGATTCTTCTTATAGATCAGGAGCAGGTCTGTCTTCTTCGGCAGACGGCGGCTGTTGAATTGATTATCATATACATTAGGTGCAATATCCTGAATCATAGGAATGACCTCCAAGGTTAGCTGCTTATCTTATCTGCGGGAATCTATAGAGCTGCGCATGGAGCAGGCAGCATCTTCACACCGCAAGCACGATGACTGCTCGACGGTCTTATCACGCGAAGAGCTGCCGCATCGGATTGCAGCAGCTCTTCTATCCCTTACTTGCTACTTATATCGCAGGGGTCTTATACGTTGATCTCTGCGGTCATACCCAGAGCATCCTTGTTCTCGTCAAGGATCGGCTGAATCACCTCTGCCAGAAACTCTGCGGTCTGCTGAGGTGCACGTCCTACATACTTGCTGGGATCCATGCATGCCTGCAGCTCTTCCAGCGTCAGGTTGAAGGAAGGATCTGCTGCAATCAGCTCAAGCAGGTTATTCTCCTTGCCTTCATGCTTTACATTGTAACCGGCCTGCATAGACAGGGTACGAATCTTCTCATGCAGTTCCTGACGATCACCGCCGGCCTTAACTGCATCCATCATGATATTCTCGGTTGCCATGAAGGGCAGCTCGCTCATCAGTCTCTTAGTGATGACCTTGTCATATACCACCAGACCATCTACAACATTCATATACAGATCCAGGATACCATCGATTGCCAGGAAGGCTTCGGGTACACTGATTCTCTTGTTGGCAGAATCGTCCAGCGTTCTCTCGAACCACTGGGTGGATGCTACCATCATGGGATTCATCAGATCAGCCATTACATAGTTGGACAGGGAAGCGATACGCTCACTTCTCATGGGATTTCTCTTATATGCCATAGCAGAGGAACCGATCTGGCTCTTCTCGAAGGGTTCTTCGATCTCCTTCAGGTGCTGCAGCAGACGAATATCATTGGAGAACTTATGAGCAGACTGTGCAATACCTGCCAGTACGCTCAGAACACGGCTGTCCACCTTACGGGAATAGGTCTGTCCGGATACAGGATAGCACTTGGTGAAGCCCATCTTCTCTGCAATCATCTGATCGGCCTTGCGGCACTTCTCATGATCCCCTTCGAAGAGCTCTAGGAAGGATGCCTGCGTACCGGTCGTTCCCTTAGAACCCAGCATGCACATGGAATCGATCAGGTAGCACAGATCATCATAGTCAAGCTTCAGCTCCATCAGCCACAGGGTAGCTCTCTTACCTACAGTCGTAGGCTGTGCCGGCTGGAAGTGGGTGAAGCCCAGGGTAGGAAGATCCTTGTAGGTATCTGCGAACTTAGCAAGCTCATTGATAACATTCACGAGCTTCTTCTTCACAAGCTTCAGAGCTTCGGTCATGATGATCAAGTCGGTGTTATCGCCAACATAGCAGGAAGTAGCACCCAGATGGATGATACCCTTGGCGTTCGGGCAAAGCTGCCCGTATGCATATACATGGGACATAACATCGTGACGAACTTCCTTCTCGCGAGCCTTCGCTACATCGTAGTTGATGTCATCCTGATGAGCCTTCAGTTCATCGATCTGCTCCTGCGTAATCGGCAGACCCAGCTCCTTCTCTGTCTCAGCCAGCGCGATCCACAGGCGTCTCCAGGTGCGGAACTTCTTATCCGGGGAAAAAATGTACTGCATCTCCTTGCTTGCGTAGCGCTCAGCAAGAGGGCTCTGATATCTGTCAGTTGCCATGATGATATACCTCCATATATTGCTTCATTGTAGATGTATTCTGTGATGCTGCGCGGAGCATAGAAACTTCTCATGCCCATAATGCACCATATTATCATGTGAATTATATACTAAGAGAAGGGTAAAATCAAGGCGAATCCCCGAGGCATACACTTCCTTGGGCGATAGCGTCTCTCGCTTGCTTCTTCGCCCACTTTTTCTCAGATTTCTGGGCGATAGCGTCTCTCGCTCGCTTCTTCGCCCACTTTTTCTCAGATTTCTGGGCGATAGCCGCTTCCGCTTGCTTCTTCGCCCACTTTTTCTCAGATTTCTGGGCGATAGCCGCTCTCGCTTGCTTCTTCGCCCAGGATTCACGTAATTTTTGGACTATAACACGACTATACTGTCATATCGCCCACTATTATTCAGATTCTTGGGCGATAGCCGCACTGGCTCGCTATATCACCCAACTACCATGAGCATTTTGGGCGATAGCGCTCACATCCTTCTATATCGCCCAATTTTCTACATAAGAATATTTTATTTCTACATCTATTGACATTTATCTCGTCATGAATTACAATTGTCGTATATCACATTTATAGAGGAGGTTTTATGTTCACATCACAATTTCAAGCCCGACTCGACTTTTTAGAGAATGAACAGTCCAAGATTCGGAAACTTCTTCATCAACTGCCTGAGGGACGCTTTTTTGCCACTAAAAACGGGAAATATTTCAAGTGGTACAATACCCCGGATTCTCAAAGCGCCCACTATACTTTACTTTCCCAAAAGGAGCGAAGTTTAGCTGAGAAACTTGCAATCCGCAAGTATCTTCAACTTGTCAGTACTGAGAATGCGCAGCAGATCAATACCATTCAGCACTTTCTGAAGAACTGGAAGACGTCCCGCTCCTCTGATCAATTACTCGCTGATCCCAGATACCAGGATCTGCTTGCTTCTTACTTCGCTCCTCATGATTCATTCGTAGAGAATTGGCAGGCAGAATCCTTCGAAGGTAATCCCTATCACCCAGAGCAATTGATTCATAAGACTGCTGCCGGTTATATGGTCCGCTCCAAATCCGAGCAATTCATCTCCTTGATCCTCTCTCGCAATCAGATTCCTCATCGCTATGAGGCACCTCTCCTTCTTGGTAAGTCCACCATCTATCCTGACTTCACACTTCTGCATCCGGAGACTCATGAATTCTTCTATCTTGAGCACTTTGGAATGATGGATGATCCCGCCTATGCTGCAGAGGCTAACCGCAAGATTCAGCGGTATATTCAGAACGGCATCTATCCCAACCAGCGGCTTATTATTACCAGCGAAACTCAGGATCATCCCTTGAATCCTGAATTTGTCGACCATCTGATTCAGACAATCCTATATCAGTAGCGAAAAGTGCAAGCACGATGACCACTTAACAGTCTTATCGCACAAAAAGACAAGGATGCAAGCCGCCCAAGCCAACTTGCATCCTTGTTCTTTTCTTACATATTATATAGTTACTCCAACAGACCGAGCAGATCCTTCACCAGTCCGATATCCACCGTCATGCTGGGTGCCTCATCATTCACCGCCAGCTGATAGCAGTTGTCATTCCATGCATACAGGGAAATGCTCACACTGAGGTTCGTCTCCTGATTCCGATGGAAGGTGATGACGATCTGCGGCTCTCCCTCAAGGACCTCACTCTCCTCCAGACGACGGCTTCCTTCCAGATCGGTCACCGCTGTGTAGATGTCGTTGAATTCCGAAGCTTCGATTTCTTCCCCGTCCTTCGTGTAGATCGTAGTCGTCTCAGGTTCGGACTCTACGTCACCGCCATCTGCCAGAGTCTCGGTTTCATCAGCCGCCGTATCCGCATCCTCAGAATCTGCATCTTCGTCAGCTGCAGCATCCGCATCCTCAGAATCTGCATCTTCATCAGCCGCAGCATCCGCATCTTCAGAATCCTCAGCTTCCTCTGTCTCGACAGGAACATCTCTCTCAATTCCATAGGTCACGGTCGTGCCATCCACGGTGATATCCAGTGTATCCACCGTGTCTTCCGGAATCGCCGCAGGGTTCAGATAGACTTCCGTCTCTCCATCCAGATTCAGGAAGGAAGATACCTGATCCGCACTCATGGTATAGACAGCCTTGCTGCCTTCCGGCTGCACATAGTAGCTATCCAGAGTATCATCGTAGGCACCCACATAGAGCAGGAAGGACTTCTCTTCCGTGACGGTGACCGTCTCCTCTTCCTCATCGGAGTCTTCCGTATCCTCCGAGGACTCCTCATCCTCAGAAGCAACCTCGATCTCCTCGGTGTAGTCACAGGTGATAGTCATCTGTGGAGCATCCAGACCATAAGACGCCAGTTCCTCTTCCGAAGGATCATAGACCGTCATTCCTTCATAGCTCCAGCCGGTCACTGCATCCAGCAGATCTGCTTCCGTATCCTCAGAGAGTGTCTGATAACCATCCTCCGTCTGAAGGAAGAGATTACAATTGCCCGTAGCATCATAAGCATCCGCACCATAAGGGAAGTAGGTCAGCACATAGGAATCCGCCGGAACTGCAGCCTCTTCCGAACTTCCCCCCCGCTCTACCGTGATCTGCTCCAGATCCGACTCACTGATCTCCGGAATCGTCTCCAGATTGACCATCTGATACCAGTCGCTTTCAAATGCTGTATTGAGCGCGTCCGTTGTCAGAACTACGCGGTCCGTCCCCTCTACCATGGCATAGGTGCCTCCGACCATCGTATTCGTATCGCCCACCAGGATAGTGGTCTCACTGCCATCCTCCATAGTCACGGTGATTCGATTGACCGGATCATCCAGGCCGTACTCCTCCAGATTGGATCCGTCCTCATTGATCACCTGCTCTACTTCAGCATTCTGAATGTTCGTAATCAGTGTCGATATCTTGGTGGTGTTCAGCGGGAAGTCCGCATCATCTGCCTTCTTCCATGCATCATCCTCGTGCACCATCTCAAGCGTCACACCATCCTTCGTATAGGACAGGGTCTTCGCTTCCCCGTCCAGTGTCACAAGACTCTCCGCCTCCTCTGCTTCTTCGGAAGCAGCTGTGTCCTCCGACTCTGCCTTCTCATTGTAGACGCGAAGACCGGCATATCCTCCCAGAAGGATCACCATGATCAGGCACAGCAGAAGGAGCGTCTTCTTCTTCTTTTTCTTAGCCATATTCTCACTACCTGCTTTACTCTTTTTGTCAGATAAATGGCGTAGTTTCTCGCAGATCTTCAAATGCCAACAGCCAGGATCTTCGAGCATAGACCACAATCATTCCTCCATCAACCGTTGACCTCTGAATATCAACCACGCCATTCAAGCCGATGCTCGCGAAAGCTTGACGCAGGATTTTGGTCAGCGTCAGCTGACTTCTTCCTTTCGAAATCCATGCGCATTCTCGCGAAACATTCAAGTTCTGTCTCTTACAGTCTTCTTCGCTTCATCCACACAACGATACCGCAGACAATCAGCCCAACAGGAATCAGGAACATCATCACGAACATATACATATAAGAGGTACCGGAAGGTACAACCAGCGTAGTAAGGCTCATATCCTTGCTTGCAATGGCAATGGTGCTCTCATGCTCACAGCTCCAGCTCAGAGCATTCAGGAATACATCCAGATTGCCCACAGGCAGCTGACTGATCACATTCGTGTTCAGCAGCTGATCGGAAGCGATCACCACCAGACGAGCTGTATGTTCATCATCGATGGTCTCTGTCGCAGTCGCTGCCAGCGTGAAGGGACCGGTCTGATCCCCACTTTCCTTCTCATAAGTAGAAAGCTGTCCATTCTCCAGCACCTTGCCATAAGAAGAATCCGTAGTGGTAAGCAGGGACTTCACGGTCACACTGTCTCGAAGATCCGACGACACATTAATTCCCTGGGACTGCAGCAGCAGAACACCATAGCCGCTGTCTGCCAGAGGACTGGTGATCTCGCTGTAGGAATCCACCTCAGGCATCAGATAGTAGGGATACTGATAGTAATAATTACTGTCTCCCTCGATGATCAGAGAGTTGGTCATGCTCATGCCATAGTGAGCAAGCAGCGTTCCCATATTGGTCATCTCTTCATCGGGAAGCAGGCTTGCAATGTAGATCACACTGCCGCCTTCATCCATATAGCTCTGAAGAGCTTCTTCCTCTTCCTCCGTGATATCCTTGGTCGGAGCATTGATCAGGATCACACCGGCATCCTCCGGGATACTCTCCTCGGTCATCAGGTTAAGAGACTGGATATCCAGGTTGATCTTGGTCACCTCAGAGGTGATGGAATCGCTCATATCGCTCTCACCATGACCGGTCAGCGTATAGAGGGTGGGCAGGGAATCGGAAGTTACATAATCGATCGCCGAAGTCAGCTGTCCCTCTCCATCGAAGCTGGTGGTCGAACTGTATTCACCGGTCGTGTAGTAGGCTTCGTAATCAACCTCCGTCACATAGATATCACTGTAATCAACAACAGTACTTCTCTCCGGCCCCACGACGATCAGGCTGCCGGAACTTGCATCAGAGGCATTGTAACCTGCCGCGAAGCTGGGATTGGCCGCAACATTCACATACTCGAACTTGATATGATCGGACATATCCTGATATCTCTGAATCAGTTCCACTGTAACAGCATCTGCATTCTCCTCTGTCGACAGAATATAGATCGTGATATCGTCATCCAACTCTCCTACGACCTTCTTCGTCGTCTCGCCAATCGAGTAGTAACCGGTATTACTGGTATCAATATGCATGAATTTGCTGGGCAGCTGACCGGCAATCAGGTTGATCGCCACCAGGATGACCAGAACGACCACGACCACGACCGTGCTGTATCCGCCATAGCGGAATCCGGTCGAAGCAATCAGCTTGCGGAACCCTTCCTTGATCTTCCTGCCGATCTGCCGATCCTTCTTATTCTTCTTATTCTTCTTACTCTTCTGATCTGCCTTGGCTCTGTCCTCTTCTGCATTCGGATTCTCCGGAGTCAGGGTCTCTGCGAGATTCTCCTCGCCCATGGTATTCTTATTCTCAGTACACATCATTCCCACCTCCTTAGTTCCATCTTCTCTTGTTGATCGACTGCACGGTCAGGAACACGAAGAATCCGGCTACCGACGCATAATAGATATAGGAAGTCACATCGATCAGATCCTGCGTGAAGTTATAGAGCTTCTCATTCAGGGAAATGCTCGTCAAGAAGTCGCCGACTGCCTCTACCGGCATCTGGCTTCCGATACTGCTCAGCAGATACAGGATCAACAGTACAGCAAAGGTTCCGATGCAGGCCAGTACCGGGCTCTCCGTCTTCGAAGAGATGTACATACCGATGGCAAGATAAGCACTTCCGATCAGGAAAAAGGCAAGCAGCATGCCATAGTCACTGACAAAGGAGATCGTACCGTACATAGAAAGCAGCAGCGGGCAGATGGCACACAGCAGGCACACGATGCCGAAGACAGCCAGCATAGCAAAGTACTTGCCGAGAACGATAGCCGTCATGGGAACCGGTGCTGTAAAGAGCAGCTGGTCCGTACGGTTCTTCCGGTCTTCTGCGAAGACACGCATGGTAAGGATCGGCACTGCAATCATGAACACAAAGTTCAGACTATACAGCGCATAAGAAAACTTCGGATAGCCGTTGGTCAGGTTATACCCCACAAAGTAGAGTCCAACGAAGAAGATGATGAAGGCCATAAAGAGATAGCCGGTCATCGATGTGAAGTAACTCTTGAATTCTCTCTTGAATACAGCAAGCATGATTAGTATACCTCCTCATTGCCCTGGGCCGTCAGTTCCAGGAAGAGTTCTTCCAGACTCAGCGTCTCCTGCTTCATCTGAAGAATCGGATGGTGATTCTCTGCCATCAGATAGAAGACCTTCTCACGGATATCCACCTGAGGATCTGTTGTAAGTTCTGCGGAAACGCTTGTATCCCGAGGCAGACCTGCAGATGTATCTTCCTTAGCATCTTCCTCCATGTATTCCCTTGAATCCTCCAACTGCCTGATCTTTAAGTCTCTTACTTCGGTCAAGCTCTCAAGCAGGGGGCGGATCTCCTCCTCGCTGCCGCGAATCTCAAGCTGCAGCGTATTCCGGCTCTGATTCAGCTTCTGCAGGTTCTCCGGAGTGTCACTGGCTACCAGCTGACCCTTGGATATGATCATGACGTGATCGCAGACCGCAGAGATCTCCTGCATGATATGAGAACTGAGGATCACGGTGTGCTCTCCGGCCAGACTGCGGATCAGGTCACGAATCTCCATGATCTGTCTCGGATCCAGACCAACCGTCGGCTCATCCAGAATGATGATCGGCGGCATGCCGAGAATCGCCTGCGCAAGACCCACTCTCTGTCTGTAACCCTTGGACAGGTTCTTAATCAGGCGGTGCTGAACATCTGCGATGTCTGTCTTCTCAATTGCCTGCTCCACCGCAGCCGCGCGATCTGCCCTGGGTATCTTCTTCAATTCTGCGCAGAAGGTCAGATAAGCTCTGACTTCCATATCCGCATAGAGCGGAGGCATCTCCGGGAGATAGCCGATGCTTGCCTTCGCCTCCTCCGGTTCCTCCAGAATATTGTGTCCATTGATGAGGATCTCTCCCTCGGTGACACCGAGATATCCTGTCATCATATTCATGGTTGTAGACTTACCTGCGCCATTCGGTCCCAGGAATCCGTAGATCTGACCATCCTGTACCGTAAAGCTCAGATGATCTACGGCCAGATGGCTGCCGTATCGCTTCGTCAGGTTTCTGACTTCGATCATGACTCTTCCTCCTTATATCCTCTTCCCGCCGTATACAAACGAGAACGATTCTTCATAATCCAGAAAAGATAATAGGAGGAAATTGTGTTCATTCGATGAAGTAATTGTTTTCATTTCGTGATTATCCTGTGAACGCAGGCTACAATTGTACATACTCGTGTTCTTGCGGATCGCTAAAGGCTGAAAAATAGTGCGCATTCGCCCGCGAGGGGCTTCTGCGCCCTTTTTCAGCCTTTGCTCCCCTTTTGCAATCGAGTAGGAGGGGATTCTCCCCTCCTACTCGACCCGCAAGCGGACATTCCGCACTTTGTGCTCCAT
>R17__coassemble_716_pt1 | contig 13035 bp, 10 predicted proteins | sample R17__metabat2_low_PE_029 | metagenome-assembled genome bin R17
AACAAGTAGCGGGGTAGGGGCCCCGCGGATTGTGAGTGTTCTTAGGATGGCGAGAGCGGAACGCGGAGCCATCCGTGCTGCATCATAAGATGTAGAGCAAATCGGCTTGCCGGCTTGCATCCTTGCTTTTTACGCAATAAGGTCTTCAAACGTCCTGCAAACCATCAAAATAATGGTAAAAAGAGCTTTACAAACCATTAAAATGATGGTTTAATAAAATAGAGGTGATGCATATGCACAGATATATTATTCCGAGTCAGATTACCGCAGAACAGATGAAGGTGAAGCGGAAGCAGTTGAAGCTCACACAGAGAGAGCTTGCAGAGCTGATTGGTGTGTCTAAGCCAACGGTGGAACGTTGGGAGACTTCGGATCGGCCGATTACGGGACCGGTTGTATTGCTGCTTCACATGTTGACTCCGGAGAAGGTGGCGGCACTTACGGTGCCGGAACAGAAGCTGCCGATCCGCCTCTGGTATATGTACAAGGACGAGGTGTGTACTTTGATCGATGTGGATGAGAGAAGACAGATCGTGGCTATCAGGAACTATACGAAGAATCGTCAGTTCATGGCATTCGGTGCGAATGAACATCCGTCTTTTGAAGATTATGAAGAGTTTCTGAAGTCCCGCTGTTTCGCAGAGAGCAGGGATAAGATGAAATTGATCCTGCGGGATCTGAATCTTCCCTTCTACGATCCTTTCATGATTATCGAGAAGACAGAAGGACGTATGGCGGAAGATGACTTCTGGATCAGGGTGGAGCGATGATAGAATTATTCGAACAACAGTTGAAGCAGATGGATAGACATTCCTCTAAAGGAAACCAATTGAAGTGGGAATGTGATGGCATCTGGTACAAGGCGGATTATACAGGCTATGAGGGACTATCCGAGTATGTGGTATCTCGTTTGTTAACTTATACGGATCTGAAGGACGAAGAGTATGTCCGATATGATATTGAAGAGATCCGCTATCGCAATCAGATTCTGCTGGGGGCTAAGAGCCGGAATCTGTTGACGGACGACTGGCAGATTATCACACTGGAACGGCTTTTTCGGAATCAATATGGTGAGAGCCTGTATACAGCACTGTGGAACATTCGCGATGTGGCAGAACGTCTGCGGTTTCTGTGTGATCAGACGATTCGAATCACCGGAATTGAGTCCTTTGGTGTATACATGACGAAGTTATTGACTATCGATGCTTTCTTTAAGAATGAGGATCGTCATACTCACAATATTGCCATCCTGATGAACGGAACCGGAGAGTATAAGCTGTGTCCGATCTTCGACAATGGGGCAGCCCTGCTGGCAGACACAAAGATGGATTATCCGTTGGATGGGGATGTGTATGAACTTATGGAAGAAGTTCAGGCGAAGACAGTCAGCATGGATTTTGATGAGCAGTTGGATGCAGCAGAGGAGTTGTACGGTCAGCAGATGCATTTCCACTTTACCAGAAAGGATATTGACACGATTCTTGAGGGGGCATATCTGTATACTGAGGCAGAACGGGAACGGGTAAGAACCATACTATATTCTCAGATGAGAAAGTATGCATACCTGTTTGCGTGAGAACAAACGATGAATAGGAGAAGGACGCGTATGGAGATCAAAGAATACAAGAAGAATACAGATGCCGCTCTGGATGCTGACTTCGAAGCGGCGGCACCATTCGGCAAGGTGAAGGTCGGGCAGCATGCCCTCTACTGGAAGGCTGTCCTTCGCTGGCGATATGCGCGGTTCGCGGAGATCCGCCGAATCTATCGCCGGGTGGAGGAAGTGCGTGGCAAGACCGGCTGCTGCTCGAATGACTTCAGTGTGCACAAGCTGGTGCTGACAGACAGAGATGGGAATAAGCAGGAGGTGTTGATCGGCGAGAGCCTCTACCGCCATGAGCCGGAGCGGCTGATGGAGTATCTGGCAGAGAAGCACCCGGAGATATCCTACGGGAAGGTGGACTAAGTGAGAAAGGGGCGCCGTGCGAAAGCATGGCGCCCCTCCCTTGTTTGGGTAAACAAGATATTGTTATGTATGGGAATAGGGTAGTCTTACAGGTCAGCCTTGGCAACCTTCTCGCGGGTGACGGTTCCGTCTGCTGCGTAGGTTACCTTGTAGAGGTTCTCTGCATCGCAGGGAGCCAGATAGCCTTCATAGTCATGCTGCAGGAATACGAAGTCACGCTTACTGGTTACTTCGCCGAGCTTAAATTCAGGATAGAACTTCACCGCGTTGATCGGGTACTTGGCTGTGAACTTCTCTACCAGTTCGGGGATGCTCTCGGTGTGTTCAGGGCGCAGGATGATCTGGCCAACTACCTCGTGCTTGCCTTCTGCGGGGAATGCGGTAACTTCCCATTCGATGATGGGATCTGCGGGATCAACAGATTCCTCGATCTCGAAGAGGTAGATGCGCTTGCCGGTCTCGTCTACATAGGAGTCGGAAGCGCGGCCAAGGATGTTGTAGGTTCCATCGGGATGCTGTACGGCGATATCGCCGGTGCGGCCCCAGCGAACACCATCTTCATCGGTGAACCATCTGGCGGCAGTTGCCTCGGGATTGTCCAGATAGCGGTCGGCGCAGGCAGGGCTGGTGGCCAGCATATGGCCAAGCTGTCCCTGAGGCACGGGATCGCCATTATCATCAACCAGCTTCACGCGAACGAAGGGCTCCAGAGGAGCACCGGTCTCGTTGGTCTTGGTCTTCTCATCCAGGAAGTAGGTAACCAGAGTAACGCCGCCTTCCTCGGAAGCACCGCCGCCCAGAGAGAAGCGGACATTGCAGCCGTTGGCACGCAGCCAGTTGTCAATCTGCTGAACAGCACTCTTGGTTGCGGGTTCACCGCCGGAACCGGGACGGGTCACAGCAGCCAGGGCATCGGGTCCAAGTACGCCCTGCTTCACTGCATTGGTATAGAAGCTTGCAGCAGCAACGACATAGTTGCACTTGGATTCTGCCAGATCCTTCGCGAAGGCATCCTTGTTGTAGATGGGCTGAGGAACCAGCGTACGGCACTTGCACCAGGACATGTAGCCTACGGCACGCTCACCGGTCATATGGGTCATGGGGATGATCTGGAAGCAGCGCTCACCGACGCGCTCACCCAGGTCAAGGCCTGCATGCATCTCGATGTAAGCATTGACAGAGGCTTCCTTGTATACGACGCACTTGGGGTTGCCGGTAGTTCCGCTTGTGTAGGTATAGCTGATATCGCGGTCCTGATCTACGGGACCGCAGGGCAGTTCGATGGTGCTCTTGCGACCCATCTCGATCATATCCTGCATGCGGATGATCTCCAGACCGGGAACCTGAGACAGCATGCCGAGGCACTTCTGAATTACCATGGGATGGAAGATCTGTGCGAATGCTCCGGGAAGACGGGAGGGGTCTTCGTGGAAGTAGTTCTTCCTGTCTTCGGGAAGGTAGTCCTCCAGACTCATAACGACGATCTTCTTGATGCCGGAGCCGGGAATCTGCTGGATAAATGCGGGAATGTAGCCATCGCAGGTAACCAGAATATCGGACTTCTTGGCAATCGTGTAGGTCTTCAGGTCATGGCGCAGTTCGGGAAGGCTTACGTTGTTGGAGATAACACCATTCAGGTTATCGGCCAGCAGGCACATCATGTTCTCGATACTTACGGGCAGGCAGAGGGTAGCAACATCCCCCTTCTTCACACCGATCTCCAGGAAGCCTCTGGCGTAGGCATCGCGCAGAGCAGGCAGCTCGCCGAAGGTGATGGTAGTTCCGTAGTAGTCGAATGCTTCGCCATCCAGATTGTCCTGATTCCAGGACATGATGTTATCAAACAGGCCCATGTTGTAGATGGGAGTATTGTTGACAACGCGGTCAATCTTGGCCCATTCGGGCAGCTTACGAACGATATCCTTCGTATTGACGTTGGTTGCAGGTCTCATTCCTTAGTCCTCCATAAAATGTGATATCATCAGTCTCCAAGGCCTGACTTTCGTATCTTTGTATCAGGCTCCGTGAGACAAGAGTCAGGATCGTACAATAAAGATGTGTAAATCCATGCAACTCTTATGATACTTGATATCAGTTTCACGGTCGAAGGAAGGGCGTGGAATTCAGATGATGACAGAAAATAAATATGGAAGACAGTGAATGCATGAGAGAACAATTTGAATCAAGGTGACGATAGACAGTCTCCCCGAGTCCTGCAGGACCCGGGGAGACTGTCTATCTTAATCCATATTTCGAACGAGTTTACGCAATTTCAGGATACTGGAGGGGGATACGGAGATCTCATCCAGTCCCATATCAATGAACTTGGGAAGAAGTTCAGGGTCTCCTCCGAGTTCTCCGCAGATGCCGGCCCAGATTCCGTTGGCGTGAGCGGCTTCGATGATCATCTGAATCATACGAAGAATGGCAGGATGCTTAGGATCTGCGAAGATGCCAAGCTTACTATTCTGGCGATCAGCTGCCAAAGTATACTGTGTCAAATCATTGGTTCCGACAGAGAAGAAGTCAACTTCCTTTGCGAGCTCATCGGCCATGATCACGGCAGCAGGTGTCTCAACCATGATACCCTGAGACGGGATGCGGTACTTGATGCCGGCGGCATCCAGTTCTCTGGCAGCCTCTGCAAGAATCTCCTTTGCTTTGCGGATCTCCCAGACAGACGTGATCATGGGATACATGATCTCAATATTGCCATAGATGGAAGCTCTTAAGAGGGCTCGCAGCTGCGTCTTGAAGATCTCAGGCTGTGTCAGGCAGATGCGGATGGCTCGGTAGCCGAGGGCAGGATTCTCCTCCTCGTCCAGGTTGAAGTAATCCACCTTTTTATCCGCACCGATGTCAAGTGTACGAATGATGACGGGACGATCACCGAGAGTCTGCGCTACGTTCTTATAGGCAACAAATTGCTCTTCTTCCGTGGGGAAGGTATCTCTGCCAAGATAGAGAAACTCGGAACGGAAGAGACCGACACCGGTAGCATCGTTCTCCAGAACGTATCCGCAATCACCAACACCACCGATATTGGCGTAGATATTGATCTTCCTGCCACTCTTGGTGATATTCTCCTTGCCCTTCATGGTATTCAGAAGCTTTTTCTGTTCTTTCTCCAGATTGATCTGATTCATGGCCTTCAGACATTCTGCAGAGTTGGGATCATAGATAAAACTTCCGCTGTTGCCATCAACAATAGCAACCGTATCATTGGTCAGTTGATGAAGATCCAGATCTACGCTGATCAGCGCGGGGATATTCATCATGCGGGCCAGGATGGCAGTATGTGATTGAACGGAACCTCCGACAGTTACGAAAGCCAGAATCTTGGACTTGTCCATGGCGACGGTTTCACTGGGTGTCAGATCCATCGCTACAATGATCATAGGCTCATCGGAGTCTTCCGAGGAGGTGCTTTCTCCGGTTAATATCTTTACCAATCTGCCGGAGATATCCTTGATATCTGCAGAACGGGCACGGAAGTATTCATCATCCATAGATGCAAACATCTCGGCAAAGGTATTGCCGGTGGAGGCAACGGCATATTCTGCATTGACCATTTCTGTTCTGATCATATTGTAGATAGCGTCATTGAAGTCTTCATCTTCCATGAGCATCTGATGTACTTCGAAGATAGCGGCGCTGTCTTCGCCGACCTCTGCGCAGGCTTTCTCGTAGAGAATGGCGAGCTGTGCCTGTCCTTCGGCAATCGCAGTTTCTACACGCTTACATTCAGCATCCACATCCGTGATCTTTTGACAGGTAACTTCACCAATGTGTTTGTTCAGAACTTTAATCTTGCCCATAGCAGTTCCTCTGCTGGCAGATTTTCCTTCAAACTTAATCATATTTCTTCTCCGTAATTGGCTGACCGGGAATGGACAAAGTGTGCCATTCCCGGTGAATTGTTATTATAGGGAATTCGTTGATTACAATACGGAGCGATTACAGATTGGCAGTGAAGAAGGCCTTGATTGCCTCTGCGGTTGCTTCCTCTGTAGCACCGGTAACTTCTACGGTTACGGTCTCGCCCTGCTTTACTCCGAGTCCCATCAGAGCCATCAGAGCTTTCGCTTTGGCGGACTTTTCACCCTTCTTGATGATGACTTCATCACTATACTTCTTAACTTCCTTTGCAAGGAGACCTGCGGGTCTTGCGTGGATACCTACGGGATCGGTGATCGTATACTCAAAAGATGTCATGATAATTCTCCTTATTAATAGTTATTAGTGTAGATAAATAGTTTCGCTTATTTGCAGATTCCCTGTTCCTGCGCCTTCAGGCAAACGGCATTGGCAACAGCTTCAGCAACACGCTGATCGAATGCACCGGGAATGATATAGTCCGGACGGAGCTCTTCTTCCTTGATGATGCCGGCAATTGCATAAACAGCGGCAACCTTCATCTCTTCGGTAATATCGGTGGCCTTGGCCATCAGGGCTCCCTTGAAGATACCGGGGAATACCAGTACATTGTTGATCTGATTGGGGTAGTCAGAACGGCCGGTGGCGATAACACATGCGCCGCCCTTGGCTGCTTCTTCCGGCATAATCTCGGGGGTGGGGTTGGCCATGGCGAATACGATCGGATTCTCAGCCATAGAGCTTACCATCTCAGGGGTCACGATATTCGGAGCAGAAACACCAACGAATACGTCCTTTCCTTTCATGATTTCCTTCAGAGAGCCATGCTGCTGCTCTTTGTTGGTGATCTCAGCCATAGCCTTCTGGGCGGGATTCATCCATTCTTCCCCGGGAACCAGGGCACCCTTCAGATCGACCAGAACGAGATCGCCGACACCTACCTTCAGAAGAAGCTTGGCGATGGAGATACCGGCGGAACCGGCACCATTGACAACGACCTTCAGGTCAGAGAACTTCTTGCCTGCAACTTTAGCTGCATTGAGTAGTCCGGCAGAGACTACGATGGCGGTTCCGTGCTGGTCGTCGTGGAATACCGGGATATCCAGCTCTTCCTTCAGGCGGCGTTCAATCTCGAAGCAGCGCGGAGCGGAGATATCTTCCAGATTAATGCCTCCGAAGACGGGAGAGATCCGCTTTACAGTTTCGACAATCTCATCGACATCCTTGGTCTTCAGGCAGATGGGGAAGGCATCAATGTCAGCGAAGGTCTTAAAGAGGATGGACTTGCCTTCCATCACCGGAATGGCAGCTTCAGGTCCAATGTCACCGAGACCGAGAACGGCGGTACCATCAGAGACCACAGCAACCAGATTGCCCTTCGCTGTGTAGCGGTAGACATCCGCCTTATTGTCATGAATCTTGCGGCAAGGTTCTGCGACACCGGGGGTATAAGCAGTGCTCAGATCGTCCCTGGTCTTCACCGAAACCTTGGATATAACTTCAATTTTACCGTGGTGCTCTTCATGCATCTGAAGAGCTAGTGCATTGTAATCCATAATATACTCCTTAAGCAGTGAATATGATTTCGCCGGCATCAACCTTACCGGTCTTAACGATCTGCAGATTCTCAAGGTCATCGGAATTGGTAATGAGGACCACAACGGTGTCATTGTATCCGGCCGCCTTAATCTTGGCTTTACTGAATTTCAGGAGGTCCTGACCCTTGGTGATTCGATCTCCTTCTTTTACCAGAGGTTCGAAGCCTTCGCCATTCATCTTAACGGTGTCTACACCAATATGAATGAGCATCTCCATGCCGTTATCTGCGGTAAGACCGAGGGCATGTCCGGTCTCTGCTACGGTTTCAACTACGCCATTGAAGGGAGCGGTGATGACTTCGCTATCGGCCATGATACCGATACCACTTCCGAGAATTCCGGCAGCGAAGGTCTCATCGGGAATCTGTTCCTGAGAAATGATGGTTCCGGATACAGGTGCGGCAGCAGATGCACTGTTGGCATTCTCTGCGGTTTCCGCAGCAGCGGGGATAGCATCCTCTGTGGTCTGGGCATTTGCAGGAACTACATCCTCAAATCCGAGGACATAAGTAACAGCAGCAGCAACTACGATATCGATGACGATTGCGATTGCCATGTAGACAGCAGTTTCAACGAAGATCGGAAGTGCCAGAATCGTGGAATAACCATAGGAGTATGCACATACATGGAAGAGACCTGCGGCAATACCACCTACAGCACCACCGGCCATGATACCAATCATGGGTTTCTTCAGACGGAAGTTTACACCGTACAGAGCAGGTTCGGTAACTCCGGCAACGATACATCCGAAAGCAAGGGACAGGCACTCCGCACGGAACTCTTTGCTCTTGGTTCTCAGGGCAACACCAAGGCAGGCACCGCCTTCAGCCATGTTGTGGAGAATGTAAGAGGGACGGAAGAATACATCATAACCGGGATCGGCGAAAGCCTGTACCATGAAGGGGGTAACAGCATGGTGCATGCCGGTCATTACCAGCCAGGGCATGCAGGCTGCAAGGAGTGCAATAGCAACGGGTCCGAAGTGGCTGGAAGCGAACAGGAAGATATTGACAATGTAGGAACCAACAACATCTCCGAACGGTCCAAGAACAGTGATGGCAGCAACGTAAGTGATACCGATGGTCAGCATACCAACAAGAACGTTCTTTAAGATGCCGGGGATGATCTTGGTCAGGAACTTCTCAACGAAGTAAGCGCAGATACCGATCAGCAGAGCGGGAAGCAAGGTGCTGGAGTAGGTGACCTTAGTTACAGGAAGTAAGAAGATCGTCACACCATCCTCAGCCTCCTTCAACAAGCTGACGAAGTCAGGATAGAGCAGAGCGCCGGCAACAGTCATTGCATACAGAGGGGTTCCGCCGAGCTTCTTGGCTGCGCCGTAAGCTACAAAGATGGGCATGAAGTAGAAGGGAATGTTGGCCAGCTGGCTCAGCAGCGTGTAGGCCATAGCTTCCTTGAATGCAGGGAAGGCGAGGGTGGCTAAGAGCAGGAACACCTTCAACATACCGCCGGCCAACAGTCCGGGAATCAGAGGAGTGACGGAGGCGGATACGAAACCGACGATAACATTGCCGATATCCCTGGCTGTCATCTTCTCTTTCTCCTTGCCAGCCTCGGGGGCAGTTCCTCCGGCCTTCTCATTGAACATGGTAGATGCTTCATTGTAAGCCGGGATGACATTCTTGCCGAATACCATCTGAAGTTCATCATTGACGAAGACGACACCAAGTACACCCTGTACTTTCTTAATCTCTTCCGTGTTTACTGCTTTCTTGTTCTTGACAAAAAAGCGCAGGCGGGTAGCGCAGTGGGTGACACTGCTTACGTTGTTAACTCCGCCGGCTAATTCGAATAGTCTGGTTACAATCTCTTTGTAATTCATGTGATCTCTCCTCTTCTTCTTTATAAATCTTCACCATTGGAAGCAATCAGTTTCTTATAGTATTCGAAGGAATCCTTCTTGCGTCTTTCAAGAGTGCCATTGCCATCGTTGTCGCGGTCGACATAGATGAAGCCGTAGCGCTTCTTCATCTCTCCGGTTCCGGCACTGATGATATCGATCGGTCCCCAGTAGGTGTATCCATAGATCGGAACGCCATCACCGATGGCTTCCTTGAGTGCCATCACATGGCGGCGGATATAATCAATACGATAATCGTCATGGATGATACCGTTTTCATCCGGAACATCAATTTGACCAAGACCGTTCTCTACGACGAACAGGGGAACCTGGTAGCGGTCGTAGAGTTCGTTGCAGGTGTAACGCAAGCCAACGGGATCGATCTGCCATCCCCAGGGAGTGGTTTCCAGATAAGGATTCGGTGTGCCCTGATCTCCTCCGGTATCCCCATGGAAGGGCTGTCCGTACTCGTGAGTCGAGGTACGATAGTAGCTGAAGGCCAGAAAGTCGTTGGTATATCTCTGAAGAATCTCTTCGTCACCGGGTTCCATCTGTACGTGGACATCATCCTCAGCCCAGATGCGAGCCATATAATTCGGGTACTTTCCTCTTAACATGACATCACCGAACAGGAGAGAGCGTCTGCGAAGCTCCATGGTCTCAAAGACGTCTTCCGGTCTGCAGGTGTGAGGGTAGGTATTGCTCAGAGAGAGCATACAGCCGATTTTGGCTTCGGGATCAATCTCATGGCAGAGCTTAACAGCTAAGGAGTTGGCGATGAACATATGGTGGCTTGCCTGATATACAGCCTGCTGGAGATTCTCACCTTCATAGGGGAAGATACCGCCGGCGGCACCGGGCATGCGGCGCATATTATTGATTTCATTAAAGGTAAGCCAGAACTTTACCTTGCCCTTGTATCTGGTGAAGACTGTCTCACAATACTTCAGGAAGAAGTCGATCAGCTTACGGTTTCTCCAACTGCCGTATTCTTTCACCAGATGAACCGGAGTCTCGTAATGACTTAAGGTAATTACCGGTTCCATTCCGCGCTTGAGCATCTCATCGAACAGATCATCATAATATTGCAGACCCTTCTCGTTTGGGGCCTCATCATCACCATTCGGGAAGATACGAGTCCAACTAATCGAGGTGCGGAACGCCTTGAATCCCATCTCTTCCATAAGTGCCAGGTCTTCTTTGTAACGATGATAGAAGTCGATGGCTATATGATTGGGGTAATATCTTCCGGGTACTAATTCGTGGTCATACTCATGCTTGATACCATGAGGAAAACAGGATGCGATATCCAGTCCCTTGCCATCCTCCAGATAGGCCCCTTCTGCCTGGTTAGCGGCGATTGCGCCGCCCCAGAGAAAGTCCTCCGGGAACTTTGTCTGTAAAGGTTTCATAAGGATGCTCCTTTGCTTTTGATGACATTATTGTATGCGTTTATGGTTTTTTGTTCTATACTATGGAGGAATTCTGAAAGTAAGTTTCAAAAATAATGGAGAAATACATATAAAATCAAAGTAAAAAATGAAAAATTCTTACACGCACATGTCAAAATACTGTAGAATATATATTGTAATTGCCACAGAATTATGACTTTATGCAAAGGGGAAGGGATCACTTGGTATGATTACAGAGCAATTGACCGATTCTGATCGGTTTACAACATCAGAGCAGCACTTGATCGATTTTATCAGCGAACATCCGAATATTGTGATTAATCTGTCGATCGATGATCTGTCGGCGAAGAGCAATGTGTCGCAGGCATCCATTATTCGATTTTGCAAAAAGCTGGGAATTCGAGGATATGGAGAATTCAAGGTTCAGCTGGCGAAAGAACTCACGGAATTTATCGTTGGAAGGGAGACGATTCCTCTTGATGTTCCGATTAAGGAGAATGATTCCATTAATTCGATTACGGAGACCTTCTATGCACTTTCCCGCCAGGCACTGGATAATACCAAGAATAATCTGGATTTGTTTGCGCTGTCCAAGGCGGCCAATATGATTGCGATCTCTGACATTGTTCATCTATATGGACGTGGAGAATCCTTGATTCTTGCCGAGGACTTTCAATATAAGCTCATGCGAATCGGGAAGCGTTGTCATCTGGAACCATTGAACGGGTTTAATGAGAATCTGAATCGGATCTCGTCCGGTACAAAGCTGCGGGAGTGCGCAGTAGTTATCTCACAGTATTGCAATAGCACACAGGTTCACTATATTATTGATGAACTGAATCTGGCAAAGATTCCTTTTATTCTAGTGACAGCAGCGAAAAATATCTGGCCATATGATAAGTATGCGGAGGTTGTATTGAGAATCGAGTGTGAGGAGAGTCGGAATAAGATGGGATGCTTCTCATCCAGAACCTCTTTTTTGTATATATTAGATTGTCTGTATGGAATTGTATTTGAAAAAAACTATAAGAAAAATTGTGAGAACCTGCGGAAGTGCGCTGAGCAGAAGGCAACACACAATTACTTTTATACGTATCTGACGGATACGGATCCGAACTAATAATCGAAAGCTGCTTCATGAATCCTAAGATTCGAGAAGCAGCTTTTTGCTGCACAAGCCCGGCAGGCGGCAGACGAGCTTGCTCGTCTGACATCTGCCGGGCGTAAGGACATGGAGCACAAAGTGCGGAATGTCCGCTTGCGGGTCGAGTAGGAGGGAGAATCCCCTCCTACTCGGCTGCACAAGCCCGGCAGGCGGCAGACGAGCTTGCTCGTCTGACATCTGCTGGGCGTAAGGACATGGAGCACAAAGTGCGGAATGTCCGCCTGCGGGTAGTAGGGGGGAGAATCCTTTCCTGCTCGATGGAAGGAAAATGCTCCGGCCACAGTGGTCAGAGCATTTGAATTAAATAATATTCAAGATTACAGCAGCTGTACGCCGCCTGCCAGCAGTTCCTTCTCTACATCCTTGGGCCACAGGGAACACTGTACTTCCCCGATGTGAGCCTTGCGCAGGAAGAACATGCAGATGCGGGACTGTCCGATGCCGCCGCCGATCGTCAGGGGAAGCTTCTGCTCGATGATTGCCTTCTGGAAGGGCAGTTCTGCGCGCTCAGGGCAGCCGGCCTTCTCGAGCTGTTCGGGGAGAGACTTCTCATCGACACGAATACCCATGGAAGAAAGCTCCAGAGCAATGTCGAGTACGGGATAGTATACCAGGATGTCGGCGTTCAGAGCCCAGTCATCGTAGTCAGGGGCGCGTCCGTCGTGGGGCTCACCGCTTGCCAGCTTGTCACCGATCTGCATGATGCAGGCAGCACCGTGCTCCTTGGTGATGAGATATTCTCTCTCCTTGGGAGTCTTGTCAGGATACATCGCTTCCAGATCGTAGGAAGAGATGAAGAAGATATCCTTGGGCAGGATGTCGGTGATATAGTCATACTGGATGGCCATGTACTTCTCGGTCTTGCGGATGCACTTATAGATGGTGCGGACGGTGTCCTGCAGGAACTCGATGGTGCGGTCCTCGCGGGTGATGACCTTCTCCCAATCCCACTGGTCTACGTAGATGGAGTGGATGTTATCGGTCTCCTCATCACGGCGGATGGCATTCATGTCGGTATAAAGACCGGTTCCGGGAGTGAAGCTGTACTTATCCAGAGCGAAGCGCTTCCACTTGGCCAGGGAGAGTACGATCTCGCCGGTGCGGCCGGGCTGCTCGAGAATATCGAAGGCAACGGGGCGCTCGTAACCATTCAGGTT
>R17__coassemble_723_pt1 | contig 12913 bp, 6 predicted proteins | sample R17__metabat2_low_PE_029 | metagenome-assembled genome bin R17
GCCATGGAGATCAAACAGATTCAATACTTTCTTGAACTTGCCCGCTTTGAGCACATGTCTCAGACAGCGGATTATCTGGGAATCGCACAATCCACGCTCAGTAAGAGCATAAGTACGCTGGAACGGGATCTCGGCATCCAGCTCTTCGATCGAATCGGCAATCGCATCAAGCTGAACCACAGCGGCGAGGAGTTCTATAAGTATGCAAAGGATGCCATCACCCTGCTCAACACAGCGGAATTGTCGGCGAAGCAGTCCCGATACGAGACTTCCGGTACGGTTACAATCGTCTGCACGACCTTTGCACCGATTCTGATGTCGGTGATTCGTGAGTATCTGGCACTGAACCCCCAGGTGTCTGTCAATGTGATTCAGTACAATCATGATACCAGCAGCAACCCGGCGGCTGAGAACTGTGACTTCATCCTGACCAGCGGTCGGGCTCTCATCGACGACAGGGAGGAGGATCCTTTCTGGGTGTCGCACGAACTCTTCTCTGAACCGACCTACGTTGTCATCGGTCCGCAGCATGCAACCTACCATGAGCTCTCCCATCATTCCGGTTCCATCGACTTCAGGCGATTGAAGGATGAAAACTTCATCACCATGAAGCTCGGACGATTCTTCACGGATATCACATATCCGGTATGCCAGAATGCAGGATTCTTCCCGCGCTCTGTCCTGCAGACCGATGACTTCGTCGTGAAGATGCGCGCGATTCGGGAAGGCATCGGCATCGCCCTCCTGCCGGAGTGCTGCCTCGAGGAGGCAAGCTATCTCTGCCCGGGGCTCAAGGCCTACCCGATCACCCACTGCGAGACCAGGCGAAGCATCACGCTCATGCGCAAGAGAACACGCATGATGAACGAAACCTGCCGGGACTTCTGGGAATTCGTGATGGAACACTATGGGGTGGAGAAGGAGTAGCTTCAGCCCACTTCGGGGACGCTTCCTGTAGTGCGCTGAATCGTAAGCCAGTGACATAAAGTAAGAGCATTTCCCTGAAGATACTTCCCTGGAAATGCTCTTACTTTTTATTCTATGTCAATTATGGAAAGGTCCCTGAACCGGCCGAACTACATATCCTCCAATGCTGCATCCCCGTAGATGACAGCCTCACACTTGCGGTATACGTTCTCGCAGGGGGTGATTCCCTTAGCTGCTGCTTCCGTGAGGTTCTCATAAGTGGACTTAGGCATCGTTGCGTCGATGACTTCGATCAGATGCTCATAGGTTGCGTTTTTGCCATAGAGGTACTCCTGTGCACCGCAGATCACGCCTGCGGTGTTATGCCACCACTCGGTCTGGAAGAGGATGCCGCGCTCAGCTAACAGCCTGGAGATACGAATCTCTTCTTCCTGGCTGGATGCACGCAGCTGATTGTTCGCAGAACCCCAGATGTACTTGCACTTGAGCATAGGGATGTTCTCATCATAGAATACACCGCCGATTGCGCAAGGGCAGAGGATATCGCACTCTTCATAGTATGCGCCCTCCAGCGGTACGATCTTGATATCGTGTCCGGGATGCTCATCCACGAACTTCTTGGCCTGCGCAGGATTCAGGTCTGCGATCTTCAGCTTCACATCTTCGCTGATCAGATGCTCACCCATATACCAGCCGACAGCGCCAAGACCGATCAGCACGATGGTCTTGCCTGCCAGCGACTCGGTGCCCTCCTTGAAGCGAACGGCCTGCTTCATGGTCACATAGATACCATAAGCGGTAGGCTTGCCGGTCTCACCCAGAGGGGACTTGGGACCATTCGTATAGTTCATAGAGAAGTTCTCATTCTCCACATCTGCCATCTCAGTCGGGAAGTTCATATCAGGACCGGTCATGGTACGACAACGGTCGATACAGAATCCCAGGAATCCCATCACTTCCATATCGGTCAGATCGATCGGGTCCATCGTTACCGTCTGCTTGCAGCCGCCGAATGCCAGACGTCCTGCCACATTCTTGAAGCTCATGCCTCGGCCCAGATTCAGACCATCGATGATGACTTCCTTCTCCTCTTCCCTGGGATCATGTCTGCGGATACCGCCGGCCAGTGTCGCATGCAGCTTGTTGTTCAGACCAAGCTTGCGGCTGTGCTGATGGCTCATATAAGTGATATCCTTCTTCGCATTGTAGTAGAGTTCGATGCCGAAGTGCTTGCCCTGGCGGATCAGATCCAGAATCTCATCCAGATAATCTTCGAGCCCTGCCTCACGATAGAGCTCACGCACCTGTCTGGTATTCAGGTACTGTACGTCATCCGTCAGGATGCTCTCAATATAGAAGTCCTTATTGTACTTCGAGAAATCCAGATCCTGCTCCCATTCCTTCAGAACCTCCATGCGGAAAACATCTGTCTTATAGTTGTAGCGAATCTTCAGTGTTGTATATCCATTGGCCTTCAACGGTGTTGTTAAGCTTCTCATATGATCGCCCTTCTTTCTGTGCACTGTGCACACTTTTATCTTATGGACTTTGCAGGGACTTGTCAAGTGGATTTCTTCTTGTAAATGCTCCACCTTTCCTCTGCGGGCTCTTCTTGACAGTTTCACATCAGAAGTTTTAATATGTAAAAAGAAAAAGGATCACTGCAAAGTGCAGCGTATATTTGAACACAGAAGGGAGTATCCCATGAAGATCGTCCGAAGTTCCATGAAGGACCAGGTATATACGGAAATTAAGAATCGTATTCTAAGCCGGCAGTATGCGCCGGGAGATCCGCTGAATATCGTACATCTCTCTCAGGAATTGGGTGTCAGCAACTCTCCCATTCGCGAAGCCCTGTCCATGCTGACCAATGAGCACCTGGTTACCATGAATATGAACAGTAAGTTCACGGTAGTTGCACTGGATGAGGATCTTCTGCAGCAGCTCAACTCTTCGATTGTGAGTCTGTTGATCGGAGCTGTGCGGCTATGTCTTAGGGAAGAAAGGATGGATGTTCTTGAATCATCGATGGCTGCTGCCTATGAAGAACAGAAGGCAGGTGTAGGCACTGTGGATAAGCAGAAGTCCTACTGGCTTGCCGTGAACTTCGACCGTACGATCGTGACTGCCACAGAGAATCAGATGCTGATCTCCATCTTCGACAATTGGTACAACCTGCTTTACCTTTCGACTTCACTGATGTCCGAAGGCTATAATAATAGTATCGAAGAACATGCAGGAATCATCGAAGCTATCCATGCGCGCGACTTCCTCGCCATTGTAGAAGCACTCGAGAATCACTACAATAAGCACTTCATTCCCGTCAATGAGATGGAGCAGACAAAGTAACATAGATTCGAAGAACATCCGCTATGTCAGGAATGACATAGCGGATCTTTTCATAATGCCAACAGGAGAACAAAGGCGGTGAATGGCACTGAGTCTTCCCTGCTGCATCATATGATATGGAATCATTCTCCTCTTACGATGGGCTGCCTTGTTTAATCTCTCCAAAAGTGTGCACACTTTCTCTTGACAAATATGCACTGTGCATACTACAATAGTGCATGACAAGCGTTGCTTTCTCGCTTTAAAGCGTAAGGTTTTAAAGCGTTGGTTTCCCAAAGCACCGCGAATATTCCGGGAATACAGTCTAAGTCCCAGAGTGGGCAAGGGCATGCCCCAATAAGAGGAGAAAAATTATGGAGAAAAAGAGAGGTTTTGCCTCAAGAATCGGCTTCATACTCAGTATGGCAGCCTTCAGTATCGGTATCGGTAACCTGTGGAAGTTCCCTTATGTTGTCGGCAATAACGGCGGCGGAGCCTTCCTCATCGTATATCTTGTCATGGTCGTTCTGATCGGCGTGCCGGCCTTCCTGCTCGAGGTGACGCTGGGACGAAGTGCGCAGATGGCACCAATCATGGGTATGCGTAAGCTGTCCGGCGGCAAGAAGAGCATCTTCGACAGCATCGGTTGGCTCGCATCCTTCGCCATCTATGTCATCAACTCTTTCGCCATCATGATCGTCGGTGGATGGTGCGGCGGCTACATCATCAAGACTCTGACCGGAGCGATGAATGGACTAACCCCTGACCAGGTTGCTGCAGAGTTCGGCACATACAGCGGCAGTGCTATGAGTGTCATCGTCAGTATTGTGGAGGTTGTTCTCCTGTGGCTGTGCCTGAACGGCGGCGTGAAGAAGGGCATCGAGAAGGTCTGCTCTGTACTTCTTCCTGTTCTCTTCGTTATTCTGATTGGTCTCACGATCTACACTAATCTGCTGCCCGGCGCAAGCGAAGGCCTGATCTGGTACCTGAAGCCCGACTTCAGCAAGATCGATCTGTCTGTGATCTCAGCAGCTGCAACGCAGGTATTCTTCTCGCTCGGCATCGGCATGTGCTGCGCGTATGTATATGGAAGCTACTTTGACCAGCAGGGTGACCTGCCTACCAGCCTGGCAACAACTGCATTCCTGGATACCTTCATCGCTGTCCTCGCAGGTCTCTTAATCGTTCCTGCCCTCTTCTCCTTCGGCATCGAGCCGACCGCAGGTGCTTCCCTGATCTTTATCACGTTGCCCAATCTATTCAATCAGATGGGCGGATTCGGTCAGATCTTCGGAACCCTCTTCCTGGTCTGCTTCTACTTCGCAGGATTCACTTCCCTGCTGGGCGGTTCCGAGGCACTGGTTGCCAACCTGACGGAGTGCACGAAGATTAACCGGCGCAAGGCTGCAACCATCGTGGCCGTGGCACAGTTCCTCTTCTCTATCGTATTCACACTCTCCAACGGTGATAATCCCGTAGGACACTTTCAGGCACTGGGACTCGGCTTCTTCGACTTCGCCGACTTCCTGGCAGAGGGTGTAGCACTCACCATCGGAACCATCCTCATGCTTGGATTCATCCTCTTCAAGTGGGGATTCCCCAAGTTCCAGGAAGAAGCCAATCGCGGCGCCAAGGGTAAGATCCGCATCTACCACTGGATGAAGCCCTACTTCACCATCATCCTGCCGATCATCCTGCTGCTGATCTGCTATGCAATCGTAAGAATGTACGTATAATGGCTTCCCATTGTTCGGATACGCGTAATCGCGTGAACGAAATCTTACCATATAATATGAATAAGAGCATTTCCATGGAGATACTTCCTGGAAATGCTCTTACTTTAATTCTATATCACTTAGATAAAGGTCCCCGAGCCGACCTAGATCTTCTTCACCTGGCTCCATGCGGAGTAGTGCTTGCGATCACTCGTCTTCTTGTAAGCCCGGACGCGGACATAGCACTTACTTCCGCTCGTCTTCCTGATCTTCGTGAGCGTCTTGCTCTGATCTTTCTTCCATATACTCTTCGCGTCCGTGAACTTCTTGCTTGTGCTGTACTGGATCTGGTATCCGGTGGCCTTCTTGTTCTTCTTCCACGTCACCGCATAAGCTGCGGAGCCGGAGCCGGAAGAGACCTTCTTCACAGACGAGATCTCCGGAGCTGTCAGATAATAGTAGGAGCAGGCATCGGAGAGGACGCCGGCAACAACCTTGATTCCATCCAGGCTTCTCTTGTCCGGCAGTTCGATGGCGCAAGCCACCTTATAGGTATACTTCGCACCATTCTTGTGACCGCGCATGTCCAGATAAGATGTCCCGGTCCACTCAAGTGCCTCGTAGCTTCCATCGGAATTCTTCGCATAGACCACCGCGTTCTCAGCCTTCTTATTCCCTGACCAGGTAAAGTATACGCCATCCTCCTCATTGCGGAAGCTTCCCGGCTTGATGGTGACTGCCGTCAGATAAGCAGTGTTTTCTTCGATACTCGTACATTCCGATTCACCTGCATAAGGTACAATACGATAGATATAGATTCCTCCGTTCTTGACATCCGCATCGATATAGGACGACGCTTGTAAGCTTGAATTTTCTGTCTGGGGTTCCTCCCCTGCAATCTCCGCAATCACCTGCCAGGTCAGACCATCGTCCGTACTCTTCTCAATCACTGCACTCTCAGCGCCTGCCATGTCATACCAGGAGAGCTTGATTCCCGCACTGACATTCGTCATCTTCCGGAACATACCCACACAACCGGCGTCTCCAACAACCACCTGAGAAGAATCGCTCTTCGCTTCCGCCAAGCTTACAAGGCCGCTATCGCTGCACTTACCTGCGGCATGAAGTGTAATCAGAGCGCCCTCCGACGTCGCAGCTTCCCTGAAACACTTCTTATAAGAACTTGGTTTCCGATAGAAAGTAACGTCTGCAGTCAGATTCTGACAGTCATAGAACATCTGATCCGCATAGTCGGGACCAAGCACAAGCGGGGATATCTGCTGCAGATTCCGGCAGCCGGAGAGCATTTCCCTGCAATCATAACAAGCCGACAGGTCCCATCCATCCAGGTTGAGGGATGTGAGTGCGGTGCAATCCTTGAACATTCCATACATCGTCTTCACATAGGATCCATCCAGGGAGCTCAGGTCGAGCGAAGTCAACGAATCACAATCAGCGAACATATAGTCCGTATCTTCCAGTTTGGGGGCTGCAACAGTGAAGTCCAGGGATGCGAGTGATTGACATCCATAGAACATATACGGTGTGTGCGTCAGTTCTTCCGACACTGCTTCCGGCAGCTGCAGCGATTCCAGCTCCCAGCATCCGGAAAACATGCCCCAGCAAGTCGTAACATTCGACCAGTCCATGAAGCGAAGATCCATTTCACGCAGTGGACAGCCTTCGAACATATGACTCAGATAAACTGCGGAGGATGTATCCCATGCAGAGATCTCCACCGATGCCAGGGATGAGCACTCCCGGAATAAACCGGACATATCTTCCACCTGGGATACGTCAAGCAGGTTCAGATCGAGGGATGTCAGAGAACTGCACCCGGCGAACATCTCGCTGATATTCTGCAGATTCCCGGCCTCCTTAAGACTATCCAGATTAACGTCAGTAAGAGAGGAGCAGCCATAGAAGAGACCGCTGATATTCTCCACACAGGATAAGTTCCAGGAACTCAGATCCACCGACTCGATCAGCTCGCAGTCCTGCAGTAAGTAACTGATGTCCGTCGCAGAGGACGAATCAAGCAGAGCCAGGTCCACTATGTCAAGCGACAGACAGCCGCTGAACATGCCATGCATCGTCGTCACCTGCGAGCTATCCAGACCGCTGAGATCGATTGACTCCAGCGCATCCAAGCCATAGAAGAAATAATTCAGGTTATGGATTCCGTCCACGCACACCTCCGCTGAAGTGACCGTCTTCTCCGTCAGGCACCAGGAAGGAACATGGTTCGTGCCCGAATAATAACATTGATCGTACTCCTCCCCCCAGATATCCCAGCCGTAGAAGTCGCCGCTTCCGGTAATGCTCAGCTTCCCATAGTAGTCGATCGTCCAGCTCAGATCTCCGTCCTGTCCACTGGCAGCGACGCCATCCTTGGCTAAGGCTGTAGATGCGAAAAATATAAGAGCACAGATACATGCGAGAGTACACAAAGACATCCGGAAAGGATGAGGATCACTTGGATGCAACTTGGTCTTCATTGGCTAAACCTCCATTAAGTGATGGCAAAACGAAACGGTATTGTACTTTAATTATAGCATAACAGGGGCACAGAAATCTTAATTATTTCTTTATTTTTCGGGATTTTTTCCTTGCTTCTTCATAGATTCCTTGGCTGCTTTCCCCTGTATGACATGATCTTCTTTGCAGCAATTGATACATTGTCGTCGGATCGATGAACTGCGATCTTCCGCTTACACACGCCGGCTTGTACTTCAACCACTTAAGATAAAAGTCCCCGAAGTGGCCGAACCGCCCCCCGAACCGGCCGGAATGTGCTATAATAGCTTGTGACGATATTTCACGTATGTTCGGAGGATGAATCATGAGTACATCCCTTCTCACCTTGTTCGACTTCATCGGTACCGTGGCCTTCGCAAGTTCCGGCGCCTTCACTGCGATTCATAAGAAGATGGATATCTTCGGCGTGAATATGCTGGCTGTCACCACCGCCTGCGGCGGCGGCTTGTTCCGCGACCTTATCATCGGCAACATCCCGCCCAATATGTTCAGGAATCCCTTCTATGTCTTCGTGTCCATCGCTGTCGCTACACTGATCTTTCTTCTGATCTATAATCACAGGCAAATGCCCAAGCGTCTGCTGCCGGTCTATGATACCATCATGTTCTGGTTCGATACGCTGGGACTGGCCGCCTTTGTGGTCGACGGGGTCATCATCGGCGTAGATTACGGCTACTATGATAATGTCTTCCTGCTGATCTTCCTCGGCTTTATCACCGGTGTCGGAGGCGGTGCGCTGAGAGATATCATGGCGAATCAGATGCCGGATATCTTCGTTAAGCACATCTATGCGGTTGCCGCCATCGCAGGCGCCATCTGCATGACCGGCATCTTCGAGATTACGCAGAATCAGGCAGCCGCTATGATCAGCGGTTTCTTCATCGTCCTGATTCTCCGCTGCCTGGCAAGCCACTATCACTGGAACCTGCCCAGGATCACAGGGCGGTAGGGTGCAGATCTCTTCTATTCCAGCGCGATCCATGCACCGTAAATCCGCATGGAAGTAAGGCTCATCCACGCAGCCTGTATGCCTGTCTTCCATATAGAACAAGGCAGGTTCACTCCTCTCAGAGTGAACCTGCCTTACATGTATCTCTGAATTCCGCAAGTCTCATGGCGAAACCCTGCGGCTTGCTCGTGTCCCTGCTTTTTACTTACTCTGCCAGCTTGCGGTACAGTTGAATCACATCTTCGATGATATCATCCTCGAATTCATACCCAGAAGTATGCAGCCCCGCATGGTCCTTCCCGCATCCGACGCCAAGGAAGGCCCCCTGTGTCCTCTGCAGGTAGTAGCCGAAGTCCTCCGACCAGCGGAAGGGCTCATCGGGTTCTGCCACCGCCATGCCAAGTTCCTCACAGGCCTGCCGCACCTTCTCCACATTCTCAGGGTAATTGATCGTCGCCGGGAACTCTTCGATCCTGGTCACATGACATCGGAGGCGAGATCCCTGACCAATGCTCATCTCTCCGGATTTTTCTGTCTTCTCCTCCTGCTCTTCACCCTTGCGGACGATGTTCTGCTCGCTCTCCTGCTCCGCATATTGATAAGCAAGCTTCTCGATCTGTCCAACGAAAGCATCAAATTCGTCCTGATACTGCGCACGTAAGGTCAGGCGCAGAGAGCCCTTGCCTGCCGATACCCCATAGGATCTGCTGCCGACCTCGATTCCGATCACCGTTCCCAGCACCATTCCACGGTGCGGTTCCTGTATCCAATCATTCATCTGCTGAATGATTGCAGCGATACTTCCTGCAGGATTGCACCCCTGCTCCGGATAAGCAGCATGAGACTCCTGTCCTTCGTAGCAGATCTCCAAACCGGTCGACGCACAGGCAAAGGTACCGGGCAGCAGGAGCACCGTTCCCTTCTCATAACCGGGAATATTATGGATGCCGTAGATCTCGCCGATTCCCACTTCATCGATCAGTTCCGCGCACAATGCGCCGCCTGCTCCGATCTCCTCTCCCGGCTGGAAGATCAGATAGACATCCCTCCTGACCTTCCTATGATCAAGCTCCAGCGCGAAGCCTGCCAGAATCGCACTATGACCATCATGGCCACACAGGTGCTCCGCGTGGCCATCCCCACAGGTGACCGCATCAAAGTCCGCCCGGAAGGCCATGGGCGGAAGGGTCGGTTTGCTCTCACCGCTGATCTTCTTCGCATAGAACCATGACCCACGGTCCACGACCATAAGACCGGTATTCTCACGCAGGAAATCCATCAAGATCTGCTTCGTACGGACCTCTTGCATAGACGGCTCCGCAGTGGCATGCAGCAATCTTCTCAATTCGACAATTCGATTCATCATCTTTGACCTCAAATTCTTATGTAGATAGGATACAGATGCCAATATTATATCTGCATCCTACAGAAAAGTACGCTTCCGTAGGCTTTCAAGTATGTTAAACGGTTCTGCATCCTACTTAAACTCTGATCCGATAGGATGTAAGGTTACATACTTCTTTCTGCATCCTATTCATTGTACCATAATTGTAGGATGAAAATCATCCGTTCCGGTATTTGCATCCTATGAATTACACCGGATTCGTAGGATGCACTGCCGATTCTCCTCTGCTGCATCCTACATATGCATCCGGATTCGTAGGATGCACTATCGATTCTCCTGTGCTGCATCCTACATACGGCTCCGGATTCGTAGGATGCCTTAAAGTCTTTAAATTTAAAAAGCGAGGCCCGAATAATATCGGACCTCGCTGACTGAATGTCATTTCATTCACTTGTTATGAAATCTTGTATTACTTAACAGTAACCTTCACCTTCGTTGCCACACCATTCTGTGCATATACATAGATGTAGCAGGTTCCTGCCTTCTTGGCAGTGATCTTACCGCTGGAGGATACCTTCGCGATGGAGGACTTGCTGGACTCGAAGCAGATAGCTCTGTGAGTCTTCTTCTTCAGGCTGGTGTCTGCCTTCACGATGGATGCACTCAGGGTATAGGTCTTGCCGACCTTCAAGGTCACCTTGGTCTTATTCACCTTGACAGACTTCGCATTCGTGTACTTTCCGCCCTTGGTTACGATATGAAGGATCTTGGAAGTGCTGTATGCGACCTTCTGACCGTTCTTTACCTGGTATGCTACTACATAGTACTTGTAGAATGTTCCCTTGGTCAGACCGGTGAACTTGTAAGAAGTCGTCGTATTCTTCGTGATGGTCTTCAGCTTCTTGGTCTTGCCGCCGCACTTAGCACCATAGATGATATATCCGTCAGCCTTAGATACCTTATTCCAGGACAGCTTGATACCGGTCTTGGATACAGCTGCGCACTTCAGCTGCAAGGTTCTGTATACAGAGGACTTCACATCGGTATCACCGGTATTGGTCTCGATTGCGGATGCAGGAAGCTTATCGGTAGTTACGCCGGTACGGGACAGTTCAGTACCACATACGCTGCAGTATACGACAGCATCATAGGAGCCTTCGGAAGTGGTAGTTGCCTCAATAAGGTTCTCCTGAACAGCTTCAGCTGCAGTGTGGTCGATCATATCAACCTGAACGGTCTCTCTGGACATCTCCTCGCCGCATACGCTGCAGTATACTACGTTATCATAGCTTCCTGCTGCAGTACAGGTAGGATCTACCATCTTCTCCTGAACAGCTTCACCTGCAGTATGATTACCGGTAGCGGGAATCTCGATATTCTCAGTTCTGGACAGTTCCTTGTTACATACCTTGCAATATACAACGGAATCATAGGAACCGGGTGTCGTGCAGGTAGCTTCCTTGGTAATCTCCTGAACAGGATCACCGGCTGTATGTTCACCGGCCTCAGTCGTCAGCGTCTCTCTGGAAATCTCAGCGCCGCAAGTGCTGCAGTATACTACGGAATCATAAGTGCCGCCTTCCGTACAGGTTGCCTCTGTTGCGTTCTCAGATACTGCCTCTGCAGGGGTATGACCGGTTGCTTCCACAGTTACAGGAGTGCTGCTGATCTGCTCATTACATACAGAACAATATACCACAAGATCATAGGAACCGTTCTCGGTACAGGTTGCCTCTACAACATTCTCCTTCACGGCATCCGATTCGGTATGACCGACAGCGGGGACAGTGGTCGTCTCTCTGGATACTTCTGCATTACAGGTAGTGCAGTATACAACGGTATCGTAGCTTCCATCCTCCGTACAGGTTGCTGCTACTTCATTCTCCGTTACTGCATCGCCGCCTGTATGACCGGTGGCAGGGATCTCAACTGCATCGCCTCGGGATACTTCCTCACCACATACAGTACAGTATACGACAGACTGATAGCTTCCGGCTTCCGTACAGGTAGCTTCCTTAGTAGTCTCATCAACAGCTTCACCTGCCGTATGACCGGTGGCAGATACCGTAGTTCTGGATCTGGAGATCTCGGTATTACAGGTGCTGCAGTATACAACAGACTCATAGGAGCCATCCACTGTACAGGTTGCTGCTACCTCATTCTCCTTCACTGCCTCTGCTGCCGTATGACCGGTGGCTGCTACAGTAATGGTCTCTCTGGATACTTCGGCTTCGCATACGCTGCAGTATACAACAGAATCATAAGAGCCAGCCGTCGTACAGGTGGCCTCTACCTCATTCTCCTTCACTGCCTCCGCATTCGTATGACCCGTTGCAGGAATCTCTTCAGCTTCACCTCTGGAGATCTCTTCACCGCATACGCTGCAGTATACAACAGATACCTTGCTTCCTGCCTCTGTACAGGTAGCTTCCTTGGTAGTTACATCAACCGCGTCAGCTTCCGTATGACCGGTCGCCTTCACAGTCACGGTCTCACTGGAGATCTTGGTGCCACATACACTGCAGTATACCACGGAATCATAGGAACCATCCGTCGTGCAGGTTGCTTCAACGACATTCTCCTTCACAGCCTCCGCTGCGGTATGAGTCTCGCAGGTAACAGCGGTAACGGTAACTTCAATTGTGGTGGTGGAAGTGTTGGATCCACTTGTATAACTACAGGTAATGGTTGCTGTTCCTGCCTTCACACCGGTAATCGTGAACGTACCTGCTGTATCTTCCGTAGCACCGCAGCTTACCTCGCCGGCACTTACCGTTGCTACAGTCTCGTCACTGGAGGTGATCTCATAAGATCTGGTAGATGTGGAGCTCCTGGAGGAAGAATAATACAGCTTTACATCCTGCGTTCCACCGACCGCAATCGTTGCGCTTCCTGTCGTAGGACTGCTGGTGGAAGCTACTACGGTAATCACGCTTGCAGAATCACCAGAGTCATCTCCACTGTCATCTCCGCTATCATCGCCGGAGTCTCCGCTCTCGCTGCTATCACCGGTTACGGTCACCGCGATCGTGGTGCTGGAAGTATTGGAGCTACTTGTATAAGAACAGGTAATGGTTGCTGTTCCTGCCTTCACACCGGTAATCGTGAAGC
>R17__coassemble_728_pt1 | contig 12861 bp, 10 predicted proteins | sample R17__metabat2_low_PE_029 | metagenome-assembled genome bin R17
CAGCACAGAATGGAGTACGGAAACCGCATCGTTTTTGGCCATATTGATCTCATCCAGGATGCCGAAGCCTCCGGCCTCCGCACATTGATAGATGGGACCCTTGCGCAGGAAGACCTTGCCGTCTTCGTAGGTATCTGCGCCGAGAAGCGAGGAAGCATCCGTATTCACATGAAAGGAGACATCGAACTGGGGCCTTCCGAACAGGAGAGCCAGATTCTCCGCAAGCACATTCTTGCCGGTCGCCTTGGGACCCGACAACAGAATATTGCTGCCGCACAGCACCGCAGTAATCGCCTTCTCCCAGACATCCTTACCATAGTATTCATAACGAGGAAGGGGCATACGACTCTGATATTCAGGTCTCACACCATGACTTGCGCGAAAGCTCTCCACCTCCGCAAGAAGCGTCTCCGATACGCCTTCCCCTCTCAGAAAATCAAACATCAAGTCCACCTCCGGACACATACAGTTAGTCTGCGTTAAGTATAACACAGAATCCCGCCTGCAGGCAGAGCATTTGCAGGAAAGACCATTCACTTGCAAGTGTTTTCATATATTTATGTCACTTGCTCTTGATTTTGATTCATTTTGTTGCACATCCCCGAACGATGCGAATCTAATAAGTCTTCTTGCGAATGCAATATATTAATTACTTGACATTCGTGATCACATCATGGATAATCAAGCCATCCGAAGGAGGTGATCCTCATGCGTAATTCCCGCGGTGCCGGACGGAAGCCCGGAATCAACTCAGAACAATTAGCTGCCGCACAGTCCCGTCATGCCCAGGGAGAGAGTATTGCCCGGATTGCCGAAGACTTCGGCATCTCTCGCCAGGCCTTGTCTCAGCACCTGAAAAAGGCCGCCACACAGACAGAGTTTGCTCTCGACTATCTGGACCATGGCACTCTGATCAGCAGGATCTATGCGGATTCTGAGAAGGAGATGCTCCGTCTGGAGAACTACTCCCGGAAGTTGTCTGAACAGCCCTTCGGCTTCACTGCAGATCCTAGCTGGGACGACTTCGGTCACTGGCTGGAAGATCTCTACCTGCAATCGAAGCGCGGATCATCCACTCCGAGCAATCCCCGGCTCCCCATGCAGCCGCTCCCTCTTTGTATGGAATGTCCGAAGGCAGACTTCACTCTGAACGATGTCATGGGCGCCCTGGATGCGGATGCCGAAAGCAGGCAGTTGAAGGCACCCGAAGGTCTGCCCGATTCATCGGAGCTCCCCCGCTTCGAATTCCACCGGCGCGATCTGCTGCTTGCGAGAACCGACACCGACGGCTATCAGTCCAAGGCCCTGTCCTCCGACCGCCTCTGGTTCGTGAAGTCCCAGGCAATCTTCCATGGAATCCCCATGAATGACTGGGCCGTGGAGATCATTGCCTCCCGCCTATGCTGCCAGCTGAATATCCCCTGTGTCGAACAGTATCCCTGTGACTTCGTCTATGAAGGCCGGGTCTATCATGGCGTCTGCTCCCGCAACTTCGAACTGGATGGATACACCTTCATTGCCTTTGAACGGTTGCTGGAAAGAATGGGACACTCCAGCCGGGAAGAGGAATTCATCTCTCTGGATGCCATGGAGAAGCTTCACTGGTGTGCCCGCATGCTCGCGGCTGCAGGCGACTTGCCCGTTCAGGATACGACCAGGTATATGCTGGACCTTGCGCTAATCGATTGCCTGGTCGGCAACGTCGATCGACACACAAGAAACTTCGGTCTCTTCTATAACAATGCCTTATGTCGTTACGAGATTCCTCTCCTCTTCGACAACGGGATGGGTTTGTTCGAGCATGATTATTACAGGGATCAGAACAACAGTTACGAGGAAGCCATGCGCTCTGTCTACGTAGCCCCCTATGGAGAAGATCCCTTCGACATGATCCGCATGCTGGATGAAGCGTTCGACCTCAAGTCCCTCTATCCCGCACTCACGACCCTGAACTACGGCGATCTCAGTCATCTGACAGATTTCGCCGCAGAATATACAGAAAGGATGCGAACGTTATGGCTGAAGTAAGATGGATCCGCAATCTCAAGGGAACTCTCTATCATCTGGATCTGCCGCTTCTTGACTTCGAGATCCGAGATCGGCATCTCATTAAGGCTGAAGATCTGAGCAAGGGACGCTTCTTCCCGCCGGAACTGCACTTTTACGGCATCACCTACGGCAATCTCAATGAATTCTTCGAGCGCAGGACGATGAAGGAAGGCTGCATGTTCTACCGGGAGCATCTGAAGGCGCTCGGCATGGAGAGATTCGACTTCGACTTATATATCAGGAAGAACAACGGCGGCAACAACCTGGACAACTACTGGGTGAAGTTCGAAGATATCGGGGCACGGTGCTTCGCAGAGATCTGCAGGCAGAATTACCCCATCTGCTGAAGAAGGACCCTTACTCCTTCCCCATGATCTGCCTTGCCACATACACGCCGCTTGCAGATGCGTGGGACAGGGAATGAGTGACGCCGCTTCCGTCGCCGATCACATAGAGACCGGGATAGCGCGTCTCCAGGTTCTTGTCCAACTTGACTTCCATATTGTAGAACTTGACCTCCACACCGTAGAGCAGGGTATCATCGTTCGCCGTGCCGGGTGCAATCTTATCCAGCGCATAGATCATCTCCACGATACCATCCAGGATTCTCTTGGGCAGTACCAGGCTCAGATCGCCGGGCGTTGCCGCAAGCGTCGGGCGCACCGTGCTCTCCTCGAGACGCTTGGCATTCGTGCGGCGGCCGCGCTCCAGATCTCCGAATCTCTGCACGATGACACCGCCGCCCAGCATATTGGACAGACGCGCGATGCTCTCGCCGTAGCCGTTGCTGTCCTTGAAGGGTTCGGAGAAGTGCTTCGCCACCAGCAGCGCGAAGTTCGTATTCTCTGTCTTCTTCTCCGGATCTTCGAAGCTGTGTCCGTTCACCGTCACGATGCCGTTGGTATTCTCATTGACTACGATGCCATGGGGATTCATGCAGAAGGTACGCACACGGTCCTCGAACTTCTCCGTCCGATAGACGATCTTGGACTCATAGAGCGCATCCGTCAGATGACTGAAGATCACTGCCGGGATCTCCACGCGCACGCCGATATCCACACGGTTAGAGCTGGTCTCGATGGCAAGCTCCTCACAGACCTTCTCCATCCACTTGCTGCCGGAACGGCCGACCGACACGATACAGCGGTCGCACTCTGCCTCCCCCTTCGCATAGGTCACGCGGTATCCGCCATCGTCAAGCACCTCAATGTGCTCCACCGGCGTATGGAAGAAGAAGTCCACGCGCTCCTTCAGCTTCGCATAGAGATTCTCCAACACTACATAATTGATATCGGTACCCAGATGACGCACGGAAGCATCCAGCAGCTGCAGCTTATTCTGCATACAGATCTTCTTGAACTCACTGCCCGCCGTGCTGAAGAGTCTGGTCTGCGCGCCGCCGTAAGCGCAGTTGATCTCATCGACATACCTCATCAGTTCCAGCGCCTGATCTCTGCCGATATACTCATAGAGCGTACCGCCGAAGTCATTCGTGATATTATACTTGCCGTCGGAGAATGCGCCCGCGCCGCCGAATCCATTCATGATTGCACATGTAGGACACTTGATACAGGACTTCACCTTCTTGCCGTCAATCGGGCACTTCCTCCGTTCCAGAGGGAAGCCGGCCTCGAACACAGCCACCTTCAGATCGGACTTCTCCGCAAGCTCATAGGCAGAGAAGATCCCACCGGGACCCGCACCAATGATAATCACATCATATCTCATAACTTTCTTCCTTTCTGATTCTACGTTCTATTAGGGAAATGCTCATCGCTCGATGCACTTTATATCTTCCTTTATAACCACCAAGTTCCACTCGGCCATGATATCTTTTCTGCGCAAAGGCGCTTATTTCTCACATTCCCAGTCTTACAGCATAAACATGAATGCCGCATGAACCCCTCCCGAGTCCACATCGACCTCGAGGATAAATTCATGCGGCATCTGATACGCTATTCTATTGCTCTTCTATATCCTATCGCAGGAAAGCCCAGGGCGCCCTTGCCTCTTCACACTCTCCTACCTTCCGAACTCTGCCAGTACCTTCTTTACTTCCTCTGCGTTGGGGACCGAGGACTGTGCTCCGGGTCTCGTCACAACGATGGCTGAGATCGTATGTGCGAAGCAGATCGCTTCCTCGAGTTCCATGCCCTCTGCCAGTCCGTTGACCACGGCAGCCGTGAAGGAATCACCGGCAGCGGTAGTATCTACGACCTCTACCTTATGTCCGGGAATCACCTGATAGCCGGAAGCATCATTCAGCACAGCACCCTTACCTCCCAGGGTAACGATCACGTGCCTGACTCCCTTGCCGATCAGAACCGCAGCGGCAGCTGCCACCTCTTCTACGGTTTCCGTGGGCATGCCGGTCAGGATGCCAAGCTCCGTCTCATTGGGCTTCATCAAATCTACCATAGCAAGAAGCTCTGCCGGCAGATTCGGGACGGCAGGGGCCGGATCCAGGATCATGGTCTTCCCATACTTCTTCGCAAGCCTCGCCAGACACATCACCGTATCCAGCGGTGTCTCCAGCTGCGTCATCACAAAGTCAGCGGAAGCGACCACCTCTTCCATACTCTCGACCATGGCAGGGGTCAGAGCAAAGTTCGCGCCGGAGACCACCGTGATGGCATTCTCTCCCTTGCTGTCTACTGTGATTGCTGCCAGACCGGTCGGCACATCGGGAAGCTCCACGACCGTGGAGGTGTCCACATTCGCCCTGGCAAGATTCGCCTTCAGCGCTCTTCCGTTGTCATCCTGTCCTACACAGCCGATCATCTGAATATTGCCGCCCAGTCTTCCCACAGCGAAGGCCTGATTCGCGCCCTTGCCGCCGGGATTATAATTGAGTCCGCTCGCCAGGATAGTCTCGCCCGGAACCGGATGGTGATCTACCTTCATCACCATATCCATATTCAGGCTGCCGGCAAGTACGATCTTCTTCTTCATATTTCTCTTCTCCTTCTCATGAATCTAGAGCATCTTCTTGCTTTGCTCGAAGCGATAGATGGTCTCCAGCACGATCTGTATCTCCTGCTCCCAGGCATCGTGGAGCTTCTCATTCTTCTTCGTATAGATGACATCCGCGTTGGTCAGATTGCCTGAAGTTCCGCAGATGGTCGCCGCGCGCACCCCGCGAAGATGAGCCACCGTATAGAGTGCCGAGGACTCCATATCCAGATTCATGACCTTGCACTTGCGCAGGCTCTCGATGAACTCCGGTGTCTCCCCATAGAAGGCATCATCTGAGGAAGTGATTCCGCAGTAGACTTTCTGGTCGAACTGCGGTGCCATCTCCTTCGCCGTCTGCACCAGACACCAGGTCAGTTCCAGATCCGGTACCGCCGGGAAGCTGTCCGGCACATAGAAGCGGGAGGTGCCCTCATTCTTCATGGCGCCAAGCGTGATCATCAGATCCCCGATCTGAATCTCGGGATCCAGCGCCGCAGAGCTTCCGATTCGGATCAGGTTCTTCGCACCGATATTGATCAGTTCTTCTGCCGCGATCGCTGTCGAAGGACAGCCCATGCCCGTAGAGGTCACACTGATCCTGATTCCCTTATAATAGCCGGTGAAGGTCCGATGCTCACGGTTGTTGGCCATCAGCTTCGCATCCTCCAGGTACTTGGCCGTAATGTCACTGCGCGCGGGATCTCCGGGCAGCAGAACATATTCGCCAATATCTCCGGGACTCAGCGCAATGTGATACTGCTTCTGTCCCAGCGTCTTGGCATGCTTATCTAAAACATCTCCCATGATAAAGTCTTCTCCCTTCATAATGCTTCTGAAGCACACTTGCGAATCGGCTCACAGGTCCGTTGCTTCCCTCGCCCTGTCAGTTCTTACTCTGCCGTGAACACCGCAAGGATCGCCTGAATGGCGTCATCTCCGTTCACATCGGTGCACACCCAGGTGAAGGGAGCCTCCGGCAGGGGATGCTGCCTGCATCCGTGCACGATCATGCCTCGGGTATATCTTCCTTCCAGTTCTACACGGCAGCGCAGTCTCTTGAAGGTGAAGTCCACCGGATTCACCGCACACAGCACCGCCAGTGGGTCATGCACAGGACAGTAGTCCAGATAGTTGTCTGCCCGGCGGTTGAAGTTATAGTAGAAGGTCAGTGCCTCACGCATATACTCTACGATTGGTCGATTCTCCTCCTCCACATACTTCTCAAGCATGATGTCGAGCTGCGAACGGTGCAGATGCGTCTTCATCGTCACGTCAAGACCCACCAGCGTCATCTCAAATCCAGCCATCAGCACAGCGTCCGCAGCCTCCGGGTCCCCGATGATGTTGGCTTCCGAAGTGGGGGTAGCATTGCCGGACGCGAACACAGAGCCTCCCATGGATACCACGCGCTCTACCATCCGGGGAAGCGCCGGCTCCTTCTGAAGAGCGTGATAGAGATTGGTCATACGGCCCAGCGTTACGATCGTAATCTCTCCGGGATTCTCCCGCACCAGCTTGAGGATCAGTTCATCCGCAGCAAGCTCCGAAGGCACCTGCTCCGATGCGGCCAGTTCCACGCCGCCGATGCCGTTCGGACCATGAATATGGGGCACAGGCCCTTCCCACTCGCCAACCAGCGGTCCCTTCGCGCCGATTGCCACAGGCACTGTGTATCCCGGATTCGCAAGCTTTACCAGGCGGATACTATTCTCCGCCGCCTGCTCTGCCGAACAGTTGCCGAAGCCGGTCGTGATTCCCATCACCCGGATCTCCGGATGCTTCAGGGCGAACAGAATCGCGATGGAATCATCAATGCCGGTATCGCAGTCTATGATCATCTTCATCATGAGTATCTCCTCTCTTTCCTGCTCCATGCTCCTCCCGCTATCCGAAGGACAAAGGGAATGCACACCGCCTGGAGTATGGGCATTTCACTATAATAACGAGAATGCCGCAGCCCGAACCCGGACTGCGGCATGAATGATTCTTACTTATGCCTTCTCACTTGCACCGGCTTCGCGCTTCTTCAGCTGGTTTGCACGATTGATCGAGTATGCAGTCAGACCCAGGATGGTTGCCAGATAAGGCAGCATAGAGATCAGCTGGGAAGGAATGGACAGCAGCTGCATGGTGTTCGTCAGACTATCGAAGAATGCGAAGAGCATGCAGGACAGGAAGACACCGATGGGGGTCGACTGACCCATGGCTGCTGCAGCCAGCGCGATGAAGCCTCGGCCGGCTACCATGTCTCGGGTGAACATTCCCAGATAACCCATGGACATGTACATACCGCCAAGACCGGTCAGCAGTCCGCAGAGGATGATGGCGATATAGCGGGTACGTACCACATTGATACCTACCGATGCTACAGCATCGGGATTCTCACCGACGGAACGGATCCGAAGACCAAGTGCGGTCTTGTAGAAGAGGAACCATACAACGATGATAGAAATCAGCGCGATGTAGGTCAGCAGGTTGTGTCCGGAGATGATGCTTCCCAGGATCGGGATATCCTTGATGATGGGGATATTCACGGTAGGGAAGGAGAAGCTCTTCAGGGAGGAGGAGGAACCCTTCTCACCGGTCAGAGCGAACAGCACCATGACGGTAGCACCGGAGCCGAAGGTATTGATTGCGGTACCACAGAGGGTCGCATCTGCCTTCAGGTTCAGGTGGAAGTAGGCGAAGATCAGGCTGATTACGGTTGCGGTCAGCAATCCGCACAGGAGTCCGGGCACGATACCGCCGCCGTAAGCACTTCCCAGAGCGCCGGCCAGAGCGGAGCAGAGCATGATGCCCTCCAGTCCGAGGTTGACAACGCCGGCCTGGTTGCAGATGGCACCGCCCAGGGCGGGCAGAAGGATCGGAGTAACTACACGGATCCACATATAAACAAACTGTGCGCTGAATACATTGTTAAGAATTGTCTGCATGTCTCTCCCTCCTTACTCGTTCGCTGCAGCGGCATCGGCCTCTGCCTGTTCCTTCTCAGCAGCCTCTACGATCAGCTTCTGTCTCCACTTCTGCAGCAGAGCGCCGGAAGCGATCAGCAGCATGATGACTGCCTGGATGACACTTGCCATATCGTTGGATACGTCAGAATTCATAGCCATGATGTTGGCACCGGTATTGATGTAAGCGATGAAGCAGGCTGCCAGAGGGATCATCAGAGGATTGTCCTTGGCAAGCAGTGCTACTACGATACCGGTCCAGCCATAGCCGGGGGAAGAGGTCCACTTGAATCTCTGATACATGCCAAGCAGTTCAACGGCACCGCCGAGACCTGCCAGTGCACCGGCCAGGATCTGTGCGCCGACCATCAGCATACCTTCATTCATACCTACATAGTGAGCGAAGGAAGGATTGTGACCGGTCACGCGAAGCTTGAAGCCGATATTGGAGCGATACATGATGAACCATACCAGAACACAGCAGGCCAGAGCGATGATCAGACCGAAGTGAATGTTGGTTCCGGATACAATCTTGGGGAGTGCCGTCGTCTCTGCCAGAGGCAGGGAAGTAACAGAGGAACTCTCCTTATCGTTATAGTAGTAGGTCAGCAGATAAACTGCGAAGTACTGAACCACGTAGTTGAGCATGATGGAGGTTACGACTTCACTGACCGTCCACTTCTTCTTCAGTAAGGCAGGAATGCTGGCTACCAGAGCACCGGAGACAGCTGCCACGATCAGACATACTGCTGCATGGATGCCGGCAGGCATCTGGAAGGACAGGGAGATCACCATAGCTGCGGTACATCCGATGAAGAAGGAACCTTCGGAGATCATGGAGAACTGTCCGACACTGAAGATCAGCATCACGGCAAGGGACGTGAAGATCAGAGGGCAGGCACCCTCTACGATATTGCCGATTCGTCTGGGAGACAGGAAGGGTCCGATGAAGAAGTTGTAGAGAGCCTCTCCGGGCACTTCACTGCAGGCGAAGACGATAAGGGCAACAATAACGAAAGCAATAGCGATGATCAGGAGCAGCTTGACGCTGTCAACCAGACGATTGATCTTCTTGGTATTCATTACTTGGTCACCTCCTGAATCTCTTCCTCGGTCATATGATCAATTCCCAGCATGTAGCGGCCCAGGTCCTCCTCGGTCACCTTCGAAGCATCCGGGAAGTAAGCAGCAATCTTGCCTCCGCACATAACGATCAGACGGTCTGCCAGACCCAGCAGCTCGTTCAGGTCAGAGGATACCAGGAATACACACTTGCCGTTGTCACGCATAGAAAGAAGCTCCTGACGGATGAACTCCGTCGCACCAACATCGACGCCGCGGGTCGGCTGGTCAGCCAGAATGATCTCGGGGTCACTGGAGAGCTCTCGAGCCAGAACGACCTTCTGGATATTACCGCCGGACAGGCTGGCTACAGCAACATCGGGAGTCTTGCAGAGCACGCGGTAGTTCTTGACCATCTCCTCACCGTATTCACGGATCGCAGCACGGTTCAGGATTCCCATCTTGCCCAGGAATCTGGGAGCATCGCTCTTATCTGCCATGGCATTCTCGGTGATCGACATGGTTCCTGCCATGCCGACCGTCATGCGGTCCTCAGGAATGTAGCTTACCTTATTCTTGCGAAGCTCGTTGATGGACATGCCCTTGATATCCTTGCCGAGCATCTTCACGCTACCGCTGCTATAGTGCATATTGCAGCTTAAGACATCGATGATCTCGGTCTGGCCATTGCCCTCGACACCGGCCACGCCGAAGACTTCGCCATGCTTGGCCGCGAAGGAGATGCTGTCCACGCGGGTCTGTCCCAGAGCATTGTGAACGGTCAGACCCTCCACTTCGATGGCCTTCGCTCCCTGCTTGGCGGGTGCCTTCTCGATATTCAGAACAACGTCTCGGCCGACCATCAGGCGGGAGATGTCTTCCTCAGTCACATCGGCAATATTATATACACCCATGGTATGTCCGTGACGGATGATCGTGATACGATCACAGAGTTCGCGCACCTCATTCAGCTTATGAGAGATGAAGATGATCGTGTAGCCATCTTCCTTCAGAGTCTTCAGCTCTTTGAAGAGTTCTCTGGTCTCCTGGGGTGTCAGAACTGCGGTCGGCTCATCGAGAATCAGGATCTTCGCGCCGTGAAGCAGAGCCTTCAGGATCTCTACCTTCTGCTTCTGTCCTACGGTCAGGTCTCTGACCTTGGCCTTGGGGGGCACGATCAGGTTGTACTTCTCAGAGATCTCGGTTACCATCTTCTCGGCAAGCTTCTGATCGATCATGACCCCCTTCTTGGGTTCCATACCCAGGATCATGTTCTCGATCACTGTCAGGGAAGGTACCAGCATAAAGTGCTGATGTACCATACCGATTCCCAGACGGATCGCTGCTGCGGAGCTGGACAGTACAGTCTTCTCTCCATTAATATAGATGTCTCCACGCGTCGGCTGTTCTTCACCGAAGAGCATCTTCATCAAGGTGGACTTGCCGGCACCATTCTCACCGGAGAGAGCATGGATCTCTCCCTTCCGGACGGAGAAGTTGATGTCACTGTTGGCAACAACACCATTGGAATATACCTTTGTAATATTCTCCATGCGGAGCGCTTCTGCTTCAGGCATGTTTTTCTCCTCACTTTTACATGCTTACATGGGCTGCCGAAGGATACGAATATAGCCGCGGACCTTGCGGCCGCATTCGTATCCTCCGCAGACCAAACTGCTTCATAAAGAAAGGCCGGACAGAGTATCTCCCTGTCCGGCCTTGATAATTACCACGTATGATCGATCCGGCGCCCACTCTCGGGGATCCTTACCGGATATCTCACGGGAATAGATTAGGGCTGAACAGACTCACGCAGAGCTGCAACGTCATCTGCTTCCATTACGTAAGCGCTGTCGATGGTGATCTCGCCGTCGATGATCTTCTGAGCGATCTCATCCAGCTGATCACGAGTCTCCTGGCTTACCAGTGCCTGATAGTTAGCATTGTCAGCCAGACCTACGGTACCCTCTGCCAGACCTACGGTGTAGTTCTCACCTACGGTCAGCTCCTCGGACCACAGACCGGTGGAAGCCCATACTACGGAATCGCCCATTCTCTTCATGGAGGTGGACAGAACGTTAGCTACCAGGTCGGGATCGGTATCAACGGTAGAGGTGTAGATATCGTTATCGCAAGCGATGATGTACTTATTGCAGTTCATGGAAGCGGTAACCGCACCGGTGATGGACTGAGAAGCGGGAGCGTATACGATCTGAGCACCCTGATTGTACAGCTGGGTGGTCATCTCCAGGCAAGTAGCAACATCCTCATAAGAACCAACGTAAGCAGTGATAACCTTAACTTCCTCATCGATGTACTGGATACCCTCGATGTAACCTACCAGGAAGTCATTGATACCGGAACCATCCATGGAACCGATGAAGCCAACGGTCTTGTTGCCTTCCTCGATCAGCTCGCCGCCTTCGTTAACCTTCAGAGCAGCCAGAGCACCTGCCATGAAGCCGGTCTCATAGGACTTGTAGGATACGCCGGTAACATTCTCAAGATCGCAGCTTCCATCCAGATACAGATACTGCTGATCGGGATAGTCTGCAGCTACGGTAGCCAGAACGTCAGCTACGGAGAAGGTGCAGCAGATAATCAGATCGTAATCCTGCTCAGAGATATCACGGAAGTAGGTCTCGTAAGTGGTCTCATCACGGCCCATCTCGATGATCTTAACATCACAGCCATAGTCGCTGGCCAGACGGTTAACACCCTCTGCACAGGAATCATAGAATCCCTTGTCACCCAGGTTACCGTTAACCAGGAAAGCAACCTTCTTGCCATAAACAGCCTCAGGTGCTTCGGTCTCAGCAGCCTCTTCCGCATCAGCTGCCTCTGCAGCCTCAGTCTCAGCAGCCTCTGCAGCCTCTGTTTCAGCAGCTTCAGTCTCAGCAGCAGCCGTAGTGGATGCCGTGCTGGAAGAACCGCAGCCCATCATACCACAAGCCATGGTCAGGGCCAGTACGAATGCCAGTAACTTCTTCATAATTGTCCTCCTTTTAGACATTAGATAGATTATATGATCAATCATGCCATGCATGATCAATTCCTCATTTACACAAGATATTTCGTCTTATCATTATAATATCTCATGATTTTCAATACAATACCACATGGAAGTGAATCTGTGATACAGCACAATTCTCCATAGGTTCCGGGACCCATGCCCGCTTACCGAAATGCCGCGAAGAGTTCACTCAGGGCCTTGTGGGCATCTACCTTCAGGGCATGCTTCACGAAGCGTCCCTCGATCGGCTGCTCACGCAGATCCACGATCACGCGGCCGCGGCTGTAGGTACCGCCGGTCTCGATGCGGGTCACCATCTCACGCACCCACACAACCGAAGGATCCACAGCAACGACCATAGCCAGAGGGTCATGGGTCGGGCTGGCATCCAGATACCAGTTCTGATCTCTGGCGCCCTTCATATAGTGAACCAGCTCCTCCTGCAGGAATGCCATCTGTGCCTTGCACTCAGGTCTTGCATATCTGGCAGCCTTATCTACGATCTCCTTGGTCAGCTCCGTTGCCAGGGTGACATCGAGTCCTACCATCGTCATATCCCAATCCTGCTGAACTACAATGTCCGCAGCCTCGGGATCTCCTGCGATATTCGCCTCGCAGACAGGGGTCACATTGCCCTGCTTGTAGATGGTTCCTCCCATAGCAACGACCTTGCGGATCTTCCTCGGGAAGTCCGGATACTTCTCCACCGTCGTGGCGATATTCATCAGACGTCCCAACGTCACCAGTACCAGATCTCCTTCATTCTCACAGGCTTTCTGATAGAGGAAGTCTCTCACATCCATCTCCACAGGCTTCTGGTCAGTCTCGGGA
>R17__coassemble_729_pt1 | contig 12853 bp, 7 predicted proteins | sample R17__metabat2_low_PE_029 | metagenome-assembled genome bin R17
GTGGAGGATGGACATCCTTACCTATATATAAGTACTTCCTTCCATCTGGGATGGCGAAGTTCGGATACTGCCCAGATTCCTATCTGGAAGATCGATGCGGAGACCGGTGAGATCGTATGGCAGACGGAGTATACCTGTGAGTCCTACGAGGATGTGTCCGGCGGCGTACAGTCGACGCTGGCTCTCGGTAAGAAGAAGCTGGCTGACTACATCTATGTGACTGTTTCGCGTACCGGCGGAAGCTCGCAGGGTGTACTCTCTTGCATCGATAAGAAGACCGGAGAGGTTGTATGGGAGCATGCTTCCTATTATGCATGGTCGTCGCCGGTATGTGTATACCATCAGAATGGTACCGGCTATGTGCTCTACGCGAATTGCGCAGGTAAGTTCTTCATGCTGGATGGCCTGACCGGAGAGGTGCTCGATGAGATCGAGCTCAGCGATGGTGCGATCGAGGCATCGCCGGCCGTCTACAATGACATGGCGGTCATCGGAACGCGAGCAGGCAAAATCTGGGGAATTCAATTGAAGTAAGATGATATGGGGCGGACGATGGTCCGCCCCTTGTTTTGGTGCACAAGCCCGGCAGGTGTCAGACGAGCTAGTCTGACATCTGCCGGGCGTAAGGACCTGGAGTACATAGTGCGGAATGTCTGCTTGCGGTTCGAGTAGGAGGGGCGAATCCCTACTTACTTGATTGCACGTCTGGGGTGGATGTATAGATGGGAATCACGTAAATTAGTAATGTTCTTTATCTGCGTCACCTGAATAATCTCCGCGTGACGCAGGAAGAGGAAGAAGCTATTCCTACGTGATGGCTTGAAGTGATCGATGACGTAAAATCCGGGTTCTGGATCAGATGCGTGACATTCTTTTCCGGTTAATCACGCAAGAGCAAGTTGGTTCTGCGCCTGCGTGAATTTTGGGAAGTCCGCGTGACGCAGGAGCAGGAAGAAATTAAATATACGTGAAGCATTGTCGGGAGTTATGACGTAGGAGCAGGAGAATTGAGTATGTGCGTGATTTTCCATTGGAAACCGTGGTGTAAGAAAATGAAAATCTGAGATATACGTGAAAAAATCATGCATCCTTCCCAGGGCTCTGCATTTGCGTGAGCGATATTCACGCAGGAAGAGAAGATTATGATATCTGCGTGAGTGATGTCACGCAAGAGCAAGAAAAACTGTGCCTTCCCACGGCATTATGAGCATTTCCTGAAATTCACTACTTAACAAATTCCCTTGCTTGTGCTAGTATATTCGCGTACCTTCCGGGCGCTTACGCTCAATCAACTTCCTACATAATAATGAGAGGAGATATTATGTTCGAGAATCTTTTTCATCTGAAGGAGAATGGCACCTCCGTTCGTACGGAAATCGTTGCCGGTATCACTACCTTCATGACGATGGCCTACATTCTGGCTGTCAATCCTTCCATCCTGTCCGCTTCCGGCATGGATTCCAATGCGGTTCTGCTGGCAACGGCTCTGGCTTCCGCTCTCGGCTGCTTCCTGATGGCTGCCTTTGCGAATTATCCCTTCGCTCTGGCTCCCGGCCTTGGACTGAATGCTTACTTTGCCTATACTGTTTGCGGCAACATGGGCTACTCCTGGCAGTTTGCTCTGTTCGCAGTATTCGTAGAAGGTCTGGTCTTCATCGTGCTGTCCCTGACCAATGTTCGTGAAGCCATCTTCAATGCGATCCCCATGCAGCTGAAGAAGGGTATCTCCGTTGGTATCGGTCTCTTTGTTGCCTTCATCGGTCTGCAGAATGCCAACCTGGTTGTGGATTCTTCCACGCTGGTTACCGTTGTTGACTTCACCGAGAACTTCCACACCGTAGGTATCGGTGCACTGCTGGCTTTGGTTGGTCTTGCAATCATCGTTATCCTGGACATCAAGCATGTCAAGGGTGCCGTTCTGATCGGTATCCTCGCAACCTGGTTCATCGGCATCATCTGCCAGTTGACCGGCATCTACACGATTGATGTGGAGAACGGTTTCTATTCTCTGATTCCTTCCTGGTCCAGCTTCAATATGGGAGCTTTGAGCCAGACGATCGGCCAGTGCCTGAACTTCAGCGCTATCGGCCAGATCCGTATCTTCGACTTCATCGTTATCATGTGTTCCTTCCTGTGTGTTGATATGTTCGATACTCTGGGAACCCTGATCGGTGTTGCCAATAAGGCCAACATGCTCGATGAAGAGGGCAAGCTTCCCCATATTAAGGGCGCACTGCTTGCCGATGCTGTTGCTACCTCTGCAGGTGCACTGCTGGGTACTTCCACTACGACGACCTTCGTGGAGTCCTCCGCCGGTGTTGCTGAGGGCGGACGTACCGGTCTGACTGCCTGCACCGCAGGTGTTCTGTTCCTGGCATCCATTATCTTCGCACCTGTATTCACTACGATCCCGAGCTTCGCAACCAGCCCTGCTCTGATCTACGTTGGCTTCCTGATGCTGACCGCAGTTGTTGAGATCCGCTTCGATGATCTGTGCGAGTCCGTACCCGCATACCTGACCCTGCTTTGCATGCCCCTGATGTACTCCATCTCCGAGGGTATCTGCATCGGCGTTATCTCTTACGTTGTCATCAATGTATGCGCCGGCAAGGGCAAGAAGATCAACCCCATCATGTACGTGTTGGCGATTCTCTTCGTGCTGAAGTACGTATTCCTGTAAATGCTCAGACGAAAGTCTGCAGAGGGAGTCCCGTGAGGGGCTCCCTTATTTTTCATATAAAATGATGAGCAAATGATGAAGATAGACCTGGAACGCCGCCATTGTATGAGAGTCGATCATATCCCATATTCCATAATTACGGATATATCTGATACTATACATGGTATATTCGAATATGACTGATCTTTATTATATTTCGAGTTTCAAAATGAAAGCCATCCTGTGATTTTTCTTTATAAATTTAATTTAGTTACTGTTTTTTTGACTGATTACGTGTATAATTATACACGTAATTTTTATTTTTTACCAAAAGGTGAATAAAGGAGAAAGTGTTATGAAGAAGAGAATTGCTTCCTTGCTTGCTCTGCTCCTGGCTGCCACACTTGCATGCCCGGGAATCAGTGCATTTGCAAGCAGTGCTTCTGAGAGCGACTGGCGGTCGGAACTGACTACCGTGTCAGATGGTAAGCTGACCGTAGCCACCAGCCCCGACTTTGCCCCCTACGAGTTCTACTCGATCGGCGACGATGGTACCCCCACCCTGTCCGGCTTCGATATGGGTATGGCGCAGTATATCGCAGATTATCTGGGCCTGGAACTTGAGATCGTTACCGTAGACTTTGATGGTGTTCTGTCTGAACTTCAGACCAAGTCTGTTGACCTGGGTATGGCAGGTCTGTCCCCTAACTCCGAGCGTGAGAAGATCATGGACTTCTCTGATATCTATTATCAGGGCGGTCAGTCTCTGGTTACCACCAAGGCACTGGCAGATACGATCACTTCCCTCGATGATGTCAATACTTCCGACTATACCGTTGGTGCGCAGACTGGTTCCATTCAGCTGGATCTGGCGAACGAGTTCGCGTCCGAGGCGAATATCGTGTCTATGCCCAAGGTTACCGATATCATCTCTGAGCTGATCTCCGGCAAGGAGGAGGCCGCCTTCATCGAGAAGGATGTGGCTCTGTGCTATCAGCAGAATTACCCTGACCTTGTGGTCGTGTGTGACGTTCCCTACGATACCGAGGGCTCTGCAATCGGTGTATCCAAGGGCAATGAAGCACTGCTTGCCGGCGTGAATGAGGCGATTGCCGCTGCCGTTGCCGATGGCTCTATGAATACCTTCGTTGCCGAGGCCTATGAGCTTGCTACCGGCAATACCTATGAGGGTCTGCTCGTGGACGGTCAGGTGCCCGGTTCTACCTCTGCCTCCGAGGAGGAGACGACCACAGAAGCTCATGTGTACGAAGGTCTGACCACGATCACCGATGGCGTGCTGACCGTAGCCACCAGCCCGGACTTCGCTCCCTATGAATTCTACTCGATTGCCGACGACGGTACCCCGACGCTGGCCGGTTTCGATATGGCAATGGCACAGTATATCGCAGACTATCTGGGTCTGGAACTTGAGATCGTGACGGTGGACTTCGATGGTGTGCTGTCCGGGCTTCAGACACAGTCGGTAGACCTTGGTATGGCTGGCCTGTCTCCCAGCGAAGAGAGAAAGCAGATCATGAACTTCTCTGACATCTATTACATGGGCGGTCAGTCTCTGGTGACTGTCACTGACAAGGCCGATACCATCACCTGCCTGGAAGATGCCAACAATGCTGACTACACCGTAGGCGCACAGACCGGCTCTATCCAGCTGGAGCTTGCCAATGAATTCGCTGCAGACGCCAACATTGTCTCCATGCCTAAGGTAACGGACATCATCTCCGAACTGATCTCGGGCAAGGAAGACTGTGCATTTGTCGAGGCCGCTGTTGCCGAGTGCTATCAGATGAACTACCCCGAACTGGTCATCGTATGCGACGTACCTTACGACACAGAGGGCAGTGCATTTGGCGTCAATAAGAGCAATGACATCCTGCTGACTGCTGTCAATGATGCTATCGCAGCTGCTCAGGAAGACGGCTCTCTGAATCAGTTCATCGCCGAGGCCAATGCTCTTGCCAGCGGCAATACCTACGAGGGTCTGCTTGAGAACATGGAGACCGAGGAGACTGAGGAAGTGGCCGTTGATGATGGCACCGGTGAGATCGCCGAGGCTGTAGAGGAAGCTGCCGAGGAGAACACCTCCTTTATCAAGCTGTCCAACTTCGCAACGGTTGGCAAGTATGGTCAGCTCTTCCTGCAGGGCGTGATCGTTACTGTGCTGCTGTCCATCTTTACCGTGCTGATCGGTTTCATTCTGGCTCTGATTCTGGCACTGATGCGTCTGTCCGACTTCCGTCCTCTGAGATTCCTGGCTCTGAACGAGGAAGGCTTCGAGGAAGACGGCGGATTGAAGGTGGCCATCAGTAAGTTCAATCCTCTGGCCTTCCTGGCTACCGCTTACGTTGAGATCATCCGTTCTACGCCTGCCATCGTACAGATCTTCATCATCTACTATGGTGTGTTCGGTATGATCAACCTGCCGACCTTTACGATCTTCGGCTTCATTAAGTTCAATCGTTTCTTCCCCGGCGTGGTTGCTCTGGGTATCAACTCCGGCGCTTATCTCTGTGAGATCATCCGTTCCGGTATTCAGTCCGTAGACGGCGGTCAGACCGAGGCGGCAAGATCCCTGGGTATGAGCCAGATCCAGAACCTGAGATACATCATCCTGCCTCAGGCTCTGACGAATATCCTGCCTGCTATCGCGAACGAGTTCGTTGTTATCATCAAGGAATCCTCCATCACCTATACGATCGGTGTGCAGGATATCATGTCTGCCGTTAATGCGGTTAAGGGTGCAACCTTCATTATTACGGAGCCCCTGCTGGTAGCTACAGCGCTGTACTTCTGCCTGTGCTTCCCGACCTCCAAGTTGATTGCATATTTCGAAAGGAGAATGAGCCGTGGCAACAAGAGATAGTGTACTGATTAGCGTTAAGAATCTGAAGAAATATTATAATAGAGGAACCATCAAGGCTCTGAATGATGTCTCCGTTGATATCAATAAGGGCGATGTGATGGTAGTCATCGGACCTTCCGGTTCCGGTAAGTCGACCTTCCTGCGTTCTCTGAATCTGCTCGAGATTCCGACCGGCGGACAGATCATCTTCGATGGTGTCGATATTACCAAGAAGAAGGTGCCGGATGAGAAGGGCAACATGGTGAAGCTGGACCTGGATAAGCATCGCCAGAAGATGGGCATGGTATTCCAGCACTTCAACCTCTTCCCTCATATGACGATCATCGACAACATGACCCTGGCTCCCATTCAGGTCAAGGGCAAGGATAAGGCGGAGATGGAAGCGAAGGCTCTGAAGCTTCTGGAGCGTGTTGGTCTGAAGGACCGTGCCCAGGCTTATCCCATCCAGCTCTCCGGCGGTCAGAAGCAGCGTGTCGCTATCGTCCGCGCGCTGATGATGGAGCCCGATGTGATGCTCTTTGATGAACCGACCTCCGCACTTGACCCTGATATGGTAGGCGAGGTTCTGGAGGTTATGAAGGAGTTGGCTGCTGAGGGTATGACCATGGTATGTGTAACCCATGAGATGGGCTTCGCAAGAGAGGTGGGCAACCGCGTGCTCTTCATGGCCGATGGACAGCTTCTGGAGCAGGGCACTCCCGATGAGATCTTCGACAACCCGAGGAATCCCAGACTGAAGGAATTCCTGTCACAGGTACTCAAGTAAGTCAAGTTAGAATATGGACCGAGGCTCCCCGTGGTGGGAGCCTCGATTTTTTTAGAAAACAGTGAGCCATGGAGCCGTGCTCGCGGCACTGATGTAGTCGGTTCGGAAGTCCCAAACCTCTTAGATTCGCACGTTGTCATGCATCCCCTTTCTGTGGTAGAATACTAAAGTATGTTGATATTTAACAAGGCGGAGGTTCCTATGATTCCCGAGAAGTCCCATATTATTGATTGTATTGATGAGAAACGCAACCTGATCTGCCATGTGGCGGATCAGATCTGGTCCTATGCCGAACTTTCCCTTCAGGAATTCAGGTCCTGTGATCTCTACTGTCAGGTACTGGAGGATGAGGGATTCGCGGTAGAGCGTGGAACCGCCGGAATCGCTACCGCCTTCACGGCAACCATCGGGAGCGGCAGACCATGGATCGGGCTGCTGGCCGAGTATGACGCGCTGTCAGGACTTTCTCAGAAAGCCGGCAGGACGGTACACGACCCTGTGGTGTCTGGCGGCACGGGACACGGGTGCGGACACAATATTCTCGGAGCGGGAGCATTGGCAGGGCTCCTCGGCATCAAGGACTATGTCATGGCACATCCGGGCTGTGGCACGGTGACTCTCTTTGGCTGTCCCGGTGAGGAAGGCGGCGCGGCGAAGGCCTTCATGGCGCGCGACGGCATCTGGTATGATCTGGATGCAGCGCTGACCTGGCATCCAGAGGACTGCAACGAGGTCGTGACCGGCACGAGTAATTCCTGCATACAGGTACAGTACAAGTTTAAGGGAATTGCGTCGCATGCATCGGGCGCACCGGAGCTTGGTCGGAGTGCTCTGGATGCGGTGGAGCTGATGAATATCGGCGTGCAGTTCCTGCGGGAGCATATGACGGATGACGCAAGGATTCACTATGCCATCACGGATGCGGGCGGATGCAGTCCAAATGTAGTGCAGGCCGAGTCGAGTGTGCTCTATATGGTGCGTTCCAATCATGTGAAGGATGCCATCAAGCTGCAGGCGAGGGTTGATAAGATCGCTGACGGTGCTGCCTTGATGACGGAGACGACCTATGAGCGCAAGTTCATCGATGGGCTGTCGGATACGGTGCCGAACCATGTGCTGGAGCGGGTGCTCTATGATAACTTCGCGGCGCTTGGGGTTCCTTCCTACACGGATGAGGAGCTGGCTTTCACCGATGAACTGGCTCTGACATATGCAAGCCATGATGCAATCCCTGGACTTGGCGCCTGTGCGAGCATGGATATGAAGCGCAAGGTCCGGAAGCTGCGCGAGGAGGCCGGTCATGCGATGAATGACTTCCTGATTCCTCTCTATCAGGGAGATCTCTTCCGACCCGGATCGACGGACGTCGGTGATGTGAGCTGGGAGTGCCCGACCGCGCAGATCCATGTTGCAGCCTGGCCCAATGGCTGCCCCGGACATAGCTGGCAGAATGTCTCCTGCGATCGCACAGAAGTGGGGCATAAGGCGGCTGTGCATGCCGGCAAGGTCCTGGCGATGAGTGTCTATGATCTGTTGAGCCAGCCTGAGGTGCTGGCGGAGGCGAAGGAAGAGTGGAAGGAGAGAACAGAAGAAGGTTTCACCAGTCCGATCCCGAAGGATGCGGTGCCGGTAGTACCGGACTAGGTTATCTGCCGGATCAGATTACCGTCCATGATTTCTGCAGTGATACGATGTTATACGAACAATAATAGGAGAATATAGAAGATGAATCCTGCAGCTTTTGAAATAGCGAACTTTTGTATGGAGGAGAATACCTTCGGTGCTCTGCTGCTGACCGGTGACTGGGGGTGCGGCAAGACCTATCTGCTGGAGCATGATCTTCCGGATATCCTGGGAGATTCTTCGGCTATCATTCGAATCTCTCTGTTCGGAGAGACCTCCGTTGAGGCAATCCGCAAGAAGATTCAGAAGGCTTATCTCAATAAGCTTCTTGAGATGATCAGTGCGACCGGTGATCCGGAGACGAGCAAGTATCCGAAGGCTCGGGTACTGAATACGGCAGCAAGCAATATTCCGGTTCACAGAAGTTCCGAACATTCCGAATCTGTTCGGAATGTTCCTTCTGTTGATGCGCTGACTGCCAGGTCTGCCAATGACTGGATCTACAAGGTCGGGGAGCTTTCGGGTCTTGAGAAGATGTATGCCCTGAATCCCAGTGAGTATATCAAGCTGGAGCCGAAGATGCTGGGACGTGTTGTCATCCTGATCTTCGACGATCTGGAACGATGCCATCTGTCACAGGCAGAGATTCTCGGATGCATCAACGAATACTGTGAGAATCTACATCTGAAGACGATCATCGTCGCTAATGAGGAGAAGATCAAGGACTGGCAGCGGAATAAGACGAAGAATCAGGAGGATGGCAAGAAGGATTATCTGGCTTACTCCGAAATCAAAGAGAAGATCATCGTCAAGACCGTCAAGCTGACCGCTGATTACGGAACGATCATTACGAATATCATCGAGGGATACCGTACTAAGACCCCCGGCTACGTAGACTTCCTGCGCTTCGGACGCAAGGAGGTTGCTTCTCTGGTGGACGATTGCGAGACGAAGAATATCCGAAGCCTGCGCTGCGGCTTCCAGGACTTCGAGAAGGTCTACGCCTTGCTGGTATCGGAGGATGTTCCGAATCCGGAGATCCTCAAGTACTTTACCTCCTTTGTGCTCTTTGAGATGCTCGCGAAAGCCGGCCGTGTCTCCAAGAGCCCCATCTATGGTTATGTTCTGAATAAGCTTGCACAGAAGTATCCCGGACACTATTCCGAACGGCATATGCCGAACTGTATGAAAGACTGGGTCCTGTCCGGTGCCTGGACCGAGGGTGATATTCTGCAGGCGATCCGTGAGAATCAGGAACTGATGAACAATACCACCAAGCCGGAGAACCTGATTCGCTCGATGAATCTGATGGAGCTCGATGATGAGACGATTCAGACCGGCTGGTCTGCTTATCTGAATCTGGCTTACCGGGGACTGCTCACTCCCGAAGAATATGTGCGCCTGATCCGCAATATGATCAGCGCAAGAGAATATAACTATGTATGGCCGATCGCGCCGGATATGACACAGCTTAAGTGCGGCGTTAAGGCTTCCTTCCGCATGATCTGTGAAGCAGAGAATGCACAGATGCAGCTGCGGGAGCGTCTGGATGAGTTCGCACTCAGGAAGTGTACCGAATCCGAGAGGAAGCTATACAGTAAGATCGTGCATTTCCACGACAGCAAGGCTTACCTCTATGGCAATAACCGCAATCGGATTCTGACTGCTCTGCGCGCCGCGAATGAGAAGGAGATCTTCAAGTGCCGGATCTACGATACGGATCGCTTCGATGCGGAGATGTGTGAGGCTGTCGTCGGTTACTACCTGACCATTGCGAACAACCAGAAGCGTATTGCCTATATTGATCTGATCAAAGCGATCCTGAGAACCTGCAGCAGCAACTGTTCGCATGAGGATGCAGCGACACTGGAATCGATTCGGGAACTGCGAGAGCGGATCCTTGTTTTGCGGGAATCCGAGGCAGACAAGCCGCTGAAGACCATCACCACGAACTACTTCCTGGAGCAGATAGATGATATTCTGGAGGCATGGGATCGGTAGTTTTTTACTAAGCCTGGTCTGAATCTCTCGGAACGATAGTGTAAGGAGAAAGCTGCAATGAAGATAACAATATTAGTTGACAATCATGCCTGCGGCGAACTGCCGGGGGAGTGGGGACTCTCCGCATACTGCCGGTACGGCGATCTTCGGGTTCTGCTCGATGCCGGCCAGTCAGATCTCTTCCTTCAGAATGCCGCAGCGCTGGGAATCGATCTCGACAAGGTGGATTTCGGAGTTCTGTCCCATGCCCACTATGACCATGCCGATGGCATCAGTTACTTCCTGGACGCCAATCAGGCAGCCCCTTTCTATCTGCGCAAGGGCTGCGATGAGAACTGTTATGAAATTGATCCAGATGGTACGGTCCGCTATATAGGTATCCGCAAGGGCCTGCTTGCGAAGTATGCCGATCGCATCCGCTATGCAGAGGGAGATGCGGAGATCGCGCAGGGCGTCTTTCTCATACCTCATAAGACGGCAGGAATGGAGGAGCAGGGAAGAGCTGCTCATATGTTTATACTCGTGGATGGCTGCCGCTTGACAGAGACCTTCGCCCATGAGCAGAGTCTGGTCTTCCGAACGGAGAAGGGATTGGTGATCTTGAATTCCTGTTCTCACGGCGGTGCAGACAATATCATCACCGAAGTGGCAGAGACCTTCCCCGGCGAGAAGCTCTATGCGATCATCGGAGGCTTCCATCTCTATATGAAAGAGGACGAGGAGGTCAGAGCATTTGCACGGAGGCTTCGCGATACGGGCATCTGCCATGTCATCACCGGGCACTGTACCGGCGACCGTGGTTATGAGATTCTGCAGGAAGAACTGGGTGATCGGATTCGTCAACTGCATGTTGGAATGACGATAGACTTGTAAGTTGTGTGATTGCGTTGATGAGGAGTGCTGATGATAAAGGGTGTGATTTTCGACATTGATGGTGTGCTGCTGGATTCCATGCATCTCTGGTGGGACCTGGGGGCACGCTATCTTCGTTCGCTCGGTATTGAGCCGGAAGAAGGAATCTGCGAGAAGCTGCATGCGAGGAGCATGGAGGAAGGCGCGGCCTACCTTACGGCACACTATGATCTGAAGAAGTCGGAGGCAGAAGTGATGCAAGACGTCATGGGCGTCATCGAGAAGTTCTACTTCGAAGAGGTCGAAGAGAAGAAGGGGGCGCGGGAGACGATGCAGTATTATCGGAATCTTGGGATTCCTATGGTGGCTGCGACTTCGAGTCCAAGAGAGCATGTGACACGGGCACTTATGCGTGTGGGTCTGCTCGAGTATCTGGATGCAATCTACACGACTTCAGAGATGGAGACCAGCAAGCATGAGCCGAAGATATACTTGCATGCTGCAGAGGAATTGGGATGTCGGCCGGACGAGGTCTTCGTGTATGAAGATTCGCTCTATGCGCTGCGAACCGCGAAGGAGGCCGGATTCCATACCGTTGGAATCTATGATGCGGCAAGTGAGGCAGACCAGGGGGCTCTGCGTGAACTGGCGGAGGTATATATTCGTTAATACAGAGGGCGAAGGCTGCAAATAGCACAGAATTATGTTATTTGATTACGTTTTCGAACAGTTTAGATTATTAAAGGAGGTTTCCTATGTCTACAGTACCTGCTAAGAAGGAGAATATTCTGGGAACAGCGAGTATCTCAAGCTTGCTTGTGAAGTTCGCGGTTCCCGGCATTGTCTCGATGGTTGTCAACTCCATCTATAACATCGTTGACCAGATCTTCATCGGCCGCGGTGTTGGTTATCTGGGCAATGGCGCAACGAATGTCATCTATCCGATGACGACGCTGGCTCTTGCATTTTCTGTGATGGGCGGTAATGGTGCCGGCAGCTACATGAGTCTGATGCTTGGCCGAAAGGAAGAGGATGAAGCGACACGTGGTGCTGCTGCCGGTATGGTTGGCACCGTCTGTGTCGGCGTGATCCTCGCAGTGATCTACCTGCTCTTTATGGAGCCTTTGTGCCGACTGTTCGCTGCGACCGATGCGATTCTGCCATATGCTCTGGTCTATGGTCGTATCATTGCCATCGGTATTCCTTTCTCATGTATCGATGCCGGCTTTGCTTCTATCATTCGCTCGGACGGAAGCCCGAAGTATAATATGGCGGGTCTGCTGCTTGGCTGTATCCTGAATATTATTCTGGACCCCATCTTTATCTTTGTTCTGCATCTTGGTGTGGCCGGTGCCGGTCTTGCTACCATCATCGGTCAGATTGCGAATGCAATCCTTTGCTTCATCTATATTCCGAGGTTTAAGACGATCACCATAGATAAGTCTGTGTTCCGGAGATGTCTTCCCGCGCTTCCCAAGGTTACGGCGCTGGGTATCTCCAGTTTTATCTCTCAGTTCGTAGTTGTAATCGCTATGACCGTACAGAACAACCTAATGGTTATCTACGGCGCATCCAGTAAGTACGGAGAGGATATCCCCATGACTGCCATGGGTGTTACCATGAAAGTATTCTCCATCCTATTGGCTATCATCGTTGGTCTTGCGACCGGTGCGCAGCCGATCTTCGGCTACAATTATGGTGCCCGCAAGTATGATCGTGTCAAGACGGCCTTCCGCTATGTTCTGGTACTCAGTCTGATTGTGAACACGATCGCTTTCGCTCTGTTCCAGCTGTGCCCTGAGATGATCATCAGTATCTTCGGCAATGAGAGTGAACTCTACGTTGAATTCTCTGTGAAGTGTCTGAAGATCTTCCTGCTGTTGATCCCGCTCAATGCCCTGCAGATGGTCAGCGGTATCTTCTTCCAGTCTCTCGGTATGCCGACTCAGTCGTCCCTGATCTCGCTCTCCAAGCAGATCATCTTTCAGCTGCCGGCTTCCTTCCTGCTCGCTGCGCTGATCGGTGTTGAGGGTGTTCTATGGGCAGGTCCGGTGTCGGATATTCTCTCCTT
>R17__coassemble_740_pt1 | contig 12536 bp, 14 predicted proteins | sample R17__metabat2_low_PE_029 | metagenome-assembled genome bin R17
GATATTGCTAAGGCCGCTGTAGAACATGCTAAGGATAAGGGCCTGAATGTGGTGATCATCGATACTGCCGGCCGACTGCATATCGATGAGCAGATGATGGACGAACTGATTGCCATCAAGCAGAATCTGGATGTGAAGCAGACCGTTCTCGTAGTCGATGCCATGACCGGACAGGATGCCGTGAATGTGGCTAAGAGCTTCAATGAGAAGGTTGGTCTTGACGGTATTATCGTTACCAAGCTCGATGGTGACACTCGAGGCGGTGCAGCACTTTCTATTCGTGCAGTCACCGGCAAGCCGATCCTCTATGTCGGCATGGGTGAGAAGCTCTCCGATCTTGAGCAGTTCTATCCCGATCGTATGGCTTCCCGTATTCTCGGTATGGGCGATGTGCTTTCCCTGATTGAGAAGGCGCAGATCTCTATGGATGAGGAAAAGGCCAAGGAGATGGAGAAGAAGATGCGTAAGGCAGAATTCGACTTCAATGACTTCCTTGAGCAGTTCGCACAGATCAAGAAGATGGGGGGGCTCGGCGACATTATGGGCATGCTTCCCGGAATGGGCAATAAGCTCAAGGATGTTGACATGCCGGATGAGAAGAGCATCGGACGTATCGAGGCAATTATCTATTCGATGACTCCCGAAGAGCGTTCCAACCCTGATCTGCTGAATCCCAGCCGCAAGAGAAGAATTGCAAAGGGTGCGGGTGTAGATATCTCAGAGGTGAATCGTCTGGTGAAGCAGTTTGAGCAGAGCCGCAAGATGATGAAGCAGATGTCGGGAATGATGAAGAAGGGCGGCCGCGGCATGGGTATGCTCGGCAAGAAGGGCGGTCTCTTCGGCGGTATGCCTTTCTAGTTACAGGAGACGTAAAAGAGAGGATGGACGACCCATGAACTCTTTACTATATAACAAAAATTATTATTCAATATTTAATTGGAGGACATTACAATGGCAGTTAAGATTCGTTTGACCAGACTTGGTAAGAAGAAGGCACCTTTCTATCGTGTACAGGTTGCAGATTCCAGATATCCCCGCGATGGACGCTTCATCGAGGAGATCGGTATCTATGATCCCACCCAGGAGCCCAGCTTAATCAAGATCGACGAAGAGAAGGCTAAGAAGTGGCTTGCTAACGGTGCAAAGCCCACCGAGACTGTTGCTAAGCTGTTCAAGATCGCCGGTATCGAGTAATTCGCGGTTCACTGAAGAATCAGATAGGGGTAACGAATGAAAGAATTAGTTGAGGTTATCGCCAGAAACCTGGTCAATAATCCGGATGCAGTTGTCGTTACCGAGACAGTTACCGAGAAGGAGATCCTTCTCGAGCTGAAGGTGGATCCCGCCGATATGGGTAAGGTCATCGGTAAGCAGGGACGTATTGCGAAGGCAATTCGTTCTGTTGTTAAGGCAGCCGCTTCTCGTGAGGAGATCAAGGTTACTTTAGATATTCAGTAGATGTCGGTAATCCGCAGGATGCCCGGCTGAAAGTGAAAGGCGGCTTGTATGGGCCGCCTTTCACTTTATCTAAGGCAATCCGTGTCCCCGAATGATGGGTACGGACACTTGAAAGGAAACAGTATGGAGAAATTTTTTCAGGTAGGTATCTATACCAACACACATGGTGTTCGCGGTGAGATCAAGGTCTTCCCTACAACAGATGATCCGAATCGCTTTCGTAAGCTGAAGAAGGTCATTATGCGTACGGAGAAGGGAGACCGGCTGATGGAGGTTCAGTCGGTTCGCTTCTCTAAGCAATTTGTTCTGATGAAGTTCCGTGGAATTGACAATATCAATGACATCGAACTCTATAAGGGAAGCGGACTTTATGTGCCGAGAGAGGATGCCATTCCCCTGGGGAAGGATGAGTACTTTATTGCTGACTTGATCGGTATCACGGTATATACAGATGAGGGCGAGGAGCTGGGACGTCTGACAGAGGTCCTTCAGACCGGTGCGAATGATGTATATGTGGTCACCGGAGAAGGAAGAGAGTACCTTCTTCCGGCCATTGCCGAATGCGTTCAGGAAGTTGATCCTGAAGGTGAGCGCATGGTAGTACACATGATGGAAGGACTACTGGATCTATGAACTTCCATGTAATGACTTTATTCCCGGAGATGATTGAGCAGGGCTGTTCTACCAGTATCCTTGGGAGAGCGCAGAATCATGGCGCTATCTCTTTGTCTGTGACGAATATACGCGATTATGCTCAGAATAAACATGGACACGTGGATGATTATCCCTATGGCGGTGGGGCTGGAATGGTGATGCAGGCAGGTCCCATCATTCGGGCGTTCCAAGATATTCGCAGGAATTACGAACAGCCTCCTCGTGTGATCTATGTAACTCCGCAGGGGAAGGTATTCAATCAGAAGATGGCTGAGGAGTTCGCAAAGTGCGAGAATCTGGTCTTCCTGTGCGGTCACTATGAGGGAGTCGATGAGAGAGCGCTGGAGATGATCGTGACTGACTATGTGTCGATCGGCGATTATGTGCTTACCGGCGGTGAACTGCCGGCGATGGTTATGATCGACTGTATCTCAAGACTGGTCCCCGGCGTCCTGAATAATAAGGAATCGGCGGAGTTTGAATCCTTCCATGACAATCTCCTGGAGTATCCTCAGTATACCAGACCGGAAGAATTCGAAGGCCGAAGGGTACCGGATGTTCTGCTGTCCGGGCATCATGCCAATATTGAAAAGTGGCGGAGAGAGCAATCCATTCTTAGGACTCTGGAACGAAGACCGGATCTCCTGGAGACTGCGGAACTGACGAAGGCAGACAAAAAATTTTTGGCAAAAATAAAAAATAACGCTTGATTTTTGAATGGCAGCATATTATATTAGATAAGCGTGTGAATAAGGGCGGTCCTCTGTTACTGGTACCCAGGGTACTGATTGGATTGTATTAAGAACGCCTAGTATATAGGAGGCATACACATGAACGACATCATTAAGAAGATTGAAGAAGCACAGCTGAAGGAAGTTGCTGAGTTTGGCGTAGGCGATACCGTTAAGGTATATGCTAAGATCCGAGAGGGCAACAAGGAGCGTATCCAGGTATTCGAGGGTACTGTTCTGAAGAGACAGGGTGGAAGCTCTCGTGAGACTTTCACTGTTCGTAAGATCTCCGGCGGTGTAGGCGTTGAGAGAACCTGGCCTGTACATTCTCCTCGTATTGAGAAGATCGAGGTTGTACGTCATGGTAAGGCAAGACGTGCTAAGCTGAACTACCTGCGTGATCGTGTTGGTAAGGCTGCAAGACTGAAGGAAGTTAAGTAATTTTCTTAAGACGAGAATTAAGGTACATGCGCAAGCATGTACCTTTTTCTTTCTTATAAGAATCAGACAGAGAGGGGAGGCGCCTTGTCATTCTCTTCTCATCGGCACGGAAGCTTTGTCGGACCAATTCTTCCGGGACTTTCCGATTCCCTGATTTTATGCTATGATAACATAGTTCCTTTATACAGGTGAGCAGAGAGAGGAGGGGGCTTCATGTCCGGCTTTTATATGTATCAGGAAGATGAGGATAAGAATGTTCTTCAGCAGATTACCGGTTGGGCCATCGATATTCTGGCTGTCGTGGGTCTTGCCATCTTCCTCGTCACCTGTCTTGGGAATGTACGCACCGTATCAGGACAGTCTATGGAACCTACTTTGTCAGCGGATGACCGGGTACTGTTGGATGACCACCTCTTTAAGGCCCTGGGGCTTGAACGATATGATATCGTTCAATTTACTTTAGAGAATGACGAGGAACAGGTGAATCTTAAGAGGATCGTAGGACTTCCCGGAGAGACGATACAGATCAGAGATGGTCATCTGGTCGTGAACGGAGAAGTTCAGCCGGTCTATGAACCTCTGGGAGAGATTTCCATTCCCGGGATTGCTGCGGAAGAGATCACGTTGGGAAGTGATGAGTACTTTCTGATCGGTGATAATACGAACGGAAGTGCGGATAGCCGGTCGGAGGACATCGGACCCATCGCTTATCAAGATATCTGTGGGTGTGTCTGGTTCCGGATTACTCCCTGGGATAAGATAGGTCCTGTATCCTGATCGAAGAATCATAGAAGTTGAGGTTAAGCTATGAATATACAATGGTATCCCGGTCATATGACTAAGGCAAAGCGATCGATGGAGGAGAGCCTGAAGCTGATCGATATGATCATTGAACTTGTCGATGCGAGACTGCCGATGAGCAGCCGTAATCCGGATATTGATCGTCTGGGCAAGAATAAATATCGCATGATTATCCTGAATAAGTACGATCTTGCGGATGAGCGTATGAATGCTGTGTGGGAGAAGTACTTTGAAGAACAGGGATACTTCGTGTTGAAGCTGGATTCCCGCAGCAGCAATGGCATGAAGACAGTACAGAATACGATTCTGAAGGCTTGTCAGGAGAAGCTGGAACGCGATAAGAGAAGAGGAATCATGAATCGACCGATTCGCGCGATGGTAGCCGGCATTCCTAATGTCGGGAAGTCTACATTCATCAATTCTCTGGTGCGAAAGTCTACGGCGAAGACCGGTAATAAACCTGGTGTGACCCGGGGCAATCAGTGGATTCGGCTGAATAAGTCGATTGAGCTGCTGGATACGCCCGGTATTCTCTGGCCGAAGTTCGATGATGAGCAGGTAGGAATCCGACTGGCGCTGGTAGGTTCCATCAACGACGAGGTGCTGAACCTACAGGAACTGGCCTGTGAAGGCATCCGTTATATGAAGGAACACTATCCGGAACAGCTCTATGCCAGATATGAAGGCATAGAAGAATTGTCTGATGCATTTGCCATCCTGAATCAGATCGCAGTGGCCAGGAACCTTCTTAGGAAGGGAGGAGAACCGGATGCAGACAAGGCATCACGGGTATTCCTGGAGGACCTGCGAAGCGGCAGGCTGGGAAGGATCACGCTGGAAGCACCGAAGGCCCAGGAAAGTGCAGGGGCTTGAGCATTGCACACAGGAGAACTTGTATGGCAGTAAAGCGAACGCCTGAGTCGGAGCATATCCGCCTTGAGGCAATGAGAAAATATGAGAGAGAATATCTGGGGAAGTATCATGTGATCTGCGGCATTGATGAAGCAGGTCGTGGTCCCCTGGCGGGTCCCGTCGTGGCAGCGGCGGTCGTTCTTCCTATGGACCGCGATTTCATCTATCTGGATGATTCTAAAAAGGTAACCGAGAAGCGAAGAGCGGTGCTCTTCGATGAGATAAGAGATCATGCGATCGCCTTTGGTATCGGTACAGCGGATCAGGAGATGATCGATGAGATCAATATCCTGCAGGCAACTTATCATGCGATGCGGGATGCAATCTCACAGTTAGATCCTGCACCACAGCTTACTTTGAATGATGCAGTGACGATCCCGGGCATAGAGATTCCTCAGGTTCCACTGATCAAAGGGGACAGTCTCAGTGTGTCGATTGCTGCGGCAAGCATACTTGCCAAGGTAACGAGGGATCGCTTTATGATCGAGATGGATGCCATCTATCCTGAGTATGGTTTCGCAAAGCACAAAGGATATGGTACAGCAGAGCACATTGCGGCAATCCGTAAGTATGGTCCCTGTCCCCTTCACAGACGCTCATTCATCAAGAACTTTATAGACTAAGGGAATCGTTCTTGCGGGAAGCAGCAGGGAGAGAGGCACAGATATGGGAAGGATGTGTGCAGAGAATGCTTCAGAGCAAGGAAGAAGTAAGAAACATAGAGAAGATCACGGACAGGAATCGCAGAAGAGTTGGAAAGCTGTATGAAGATATGGCGGCAGAGTACCTGAAGGCGCGGGGACATAGAATTGCAGCGCGCAATTTCAATTGTGTCTTTGGTGAGATCGATCTGATTACAAGAGTGAAGAGAGAAGACAGGGACTATTGGGATGCAGAGGATACAGAGTACCTGGTCTTCGTGGAAGTGAAGTACCGCTCGGGGATCTCCTGTGGGGAAGCTGAATATGCCGTGGATGCCAGAAAGCAGCGGCGGATCCGCAGAGCAGCAGAGTTCTATATGCTGTCTCACGGGATTCCGGAGAATACCTGCTGCAGATTCGATGTGGTTGCCATTCAGGAGAATGAGATCCATTATTATCAGGATGCTTTCGGCGGCATGTGACTTGAGAATATGATAAAGAGGATGAATCTAAGATGGAAGAACTGATGTGGATTCGCAAAGGGGATATTCCTGTTGTCAGGCAGGAGATGGGAATCAATGGGGTTCCTTACCTGACATTTCCACTTCTCGATGAGACCGGCATCGTGAAGCAGGGATTCTCTACGAGACTTGGAGGCGTAAGCACAGGTTATTGTGCAAGCATGAACTTCTCGGTGAAGCAATATGATACGGCAGAGAATGTGAAGACGAACTATAAGAGAATGGCGGATGCCTTGCTGATTCTGCCTAAGAGGATCGTGCAGTCGCAGCAGACCCACACCACGAATGTCCGCGTGGTGACGGAGGAGGATGCAGGCAAGGGATATCACAGAGAGAGGGACTACACGGATGTGGATGGTCTGGTGACGAATATTCCGGGAATCACTCTGGTGACACACTTCGCCGACTGTGTTCCGCTCTACTTTGTAGATCCGGTACATCGCGCGATCGGTCTCAGCCACTCCGGCTGGAGAGGAACTGTCGCCCGCATGGGGAGAGAGACTTTGCATGTGATGCATCGGGAGTACGATACGAATCCGGAGGACGTGTTCTGTGCGATCGGCCCCAGTATCTGCAAGGATTGCTATGAAGTCAGCGAAGATGTCGCGGATCACTTCAAGACGCTGACGGATACGCTTGCAGCAGATGGCCTGCGCATCGATGGAAGGGTCCCTGTATGGCAGGATATCCTGGAAGAGAAGGGGAACGGCAAGTATCAGCTGGATCTCTGGGAGGCGAATCGAAGGATTCTTCTGTGTGAAGGAGTGAAGGCTGACCATATTCAGGTCACGGACCTGTGCACCTGCTGTAATGCAAGCTTGCTGCATTCTCATCGGGCCACACAGGGGAAGAGAGGCACTCTGGCGGCCTTTCTCTGTCTGAAGTACGGACACTGTTGATATATGAAAGAAAAGCAATAAGAAAAGAGGCTGCCTGGCAGCCTCTTTTCTTCCTATGGATCAGTTTTTCTTGTAATTGTTGATCAGTTTCTGCAGCTTATCTGTGTGAGACATAACATCGGACAGAGAGACATCATGGTTCAGCGTATTGATGATCGTAGCTACATACTTGGTCATATCGGCTTCTACATACCAGGACTTCTCGTAAATCTCGGGCTTACGATAATTCAGGTTCGTAGTTACGATATAATCGAAGTATCCGGCATCATGATAACGGTCAAAGTTCTCGAATCCGTTCGTGAAGAGACCGAAGGTACAGAATACGATGACATTCTTTGCACCGCGCTCCTTCAGTTCGCGGGTGGTGTCCAGCATGCTGTCGCCGGAAGCAATCATATCATCTACGACGATAACGGTCTTGCCGGTGACATCGGATCCCAGGAACTCGTGAGCTACGATCGGGTTCTTGCCGTTCACTACACGGGAGTAATCTCTTCTCTTATAGAACATACCCATATCTACACCGAGATTGTTGGCCAGGTATACGGAACGACCCATAGCACCCTCATCGGGGGAGATGATCATCAGGTGATCTTTATCCAGGTTCAGCGTCTGATCCTTCTGCGTCAGTGCCTTCATGAACTGGTATACGCAGGGGAAGCTGTCGAAGTCATGCAGCGGGATCGCGTTCTGGATACGGGGATCATGGGCATCGAAGGTAATGATGTTGGATACACCCATCTGTACCAGTTCCTCCAGTGCCATAGCGCAGTCCAGAGACTCACGGGAAGTTCTCTTGTGCTGGCGGCTCTCATAGAGGAAGGGCATGATGACATTGACGCGGCGGGCAGATGTCATTGCGGTGGCGATGATTCTCTTCATATCCTGATAGTGGTCATCAGGGGACATCATATGATCCTTGCCATACATCTTGAAGGTCTGGCTGTAATTGGTAACATCGCAGATAATAAAGAGATCGGAACCTCTGACAGACTCATTGATCATACCCTTGGCTTCACCGGAACCGAAGCGGGGACACTTGGTGCTTACCAGATAGGAGTCTCTGTCGTAGCCGCGGAATTCGTAATTGGCCTCGCGCGCCTGCAGAATCTCCTGATCGTTCTTGCGGAAGCCTACGATATATTCGTCAACCTTCTCGCCGAAAGCCTTGCAGTTGTCCATAGCAACGATCTTAAGAGGTGCATAGGGAATTGTGTTCTTGAATGTGTAATCTTTTGCCATCCTGATTCTCCATTCCTTTCATATACATCCGAATTGTTCGTGTTTCTCGGAAATGCTCAGAAGTTAGATGTGTCTAATAAAACACATACCATAAAATTTATAACACGAATCAGGGGGAAAAGCAATGTGTTGCAGAGGATTTGTGCGGGAAAATACAAAAATGACGATGAATTTCATCGATAAGGATATAGAAAATGTAATATAAGAAGTGAAAAGATACCTGCAATTACTTCATGAGATCTGTTCATTTCGGCTAAAATGGTTTGCAAATTGTCATAGGCAATGTTATACTCTAACGTGATTCTTTATGCACATCGTATGATAGAAAAGGAGGGCTTGTAATGAGAAAGAAGGAACATCGAATCGGACAGGTCATCCCCGGTTCTATTGCAGATGAGCTGGAGCTCATGGAGGGTGATGTGCTCCTGCAGATCAATGGTCAGTGTATAGAGGATATCTTTGACTATGATTACCTGTGTCAGGATGAGTATCTGGAAGTTCTGGTCCGCACGAAAGACGGAAGGGAGGAGCTTCTGGAGATCGAGAAGGATGAGGACGAAGATCTTGGCATCCGATTTGAGAACGGATTGATGGACGAGTATCGATCCTGCCGCAATAAGTGCATCTTCTGCTTTATTGACCAGATGCCGCCCGGTATGCGGGAGACGCTCTACTTCAAGGATGATGATTCCAGATTATCCTTTCTTCAGGGGAACTATGTGACTCTTACAAATATGAGTGATGCAGATATCGAGAGGATCATTCGATATCATCTGTCGCCGATCAATATCTCCGTGCATACGATGAATCCGGAACTTCGATGTCAGATGCTTCACAATCGTTTTGCAGGGGAAGCCTTGAGTAAGATCGACCGGCTCTATGAAGCGGGTACTGAGATGAACGGACAGATCGTCATGTGTCCGGGATACAATGATGGGGAAGAACTGAATGCGACGATTGAGAAGCTGGGAAGATTTCTTCCGCACATGAGAAGTGTGTCGGTGGTTCCGGTCGGACTTACAAAGTACCGCGAGAAATTGCAGCCGCTGACTCTTGTGACGAAGGAGATCGCAGAACAGACTATCGATTGTATCGAAAAGTGGCAGAAAATCTTCTATGAACAGTATGGACTTCACTTTATTCATGCAAGTGATGAGTTCTATCTTCTGGCAGAACGTCCGATGCCGGAAGCAGAGCGCTATGATGGATATATCCAGTTCGAGAACGGAGTCGGAATGATCCGTCTGCTTTTTGAGGAATTTGAGGAAGCGCTTTCGATGACGGAAGGGGATGACAGGTCCTATCATATCTCTCTTGCCACCGGAGCCTTGATGGGCGGATATCTGCCTGTTCTTGTTGAGCACTTCCGGGAGAAGTTCCCGCAGGTTACGATCGACATCCATGTGATCCGCAACGACTTCTTCGGTGAACATATTACGGTATCCGGTTTGGTTACCGGACAGGATCTGATCAGGCAGCTGGAAGGACGGGAACTGGGGGATTATCTGATGATCCCGGTCAATATGCTGCGCAGCGGAGAGCAGGTCTTTCTGGATGATCTTACAACGGAGGACGTGGAGAACCGGTTGGGAGTTCCCGTTCAGGTTGTGGGTACTGACGGTACAGATCTTCTTGCTGCCTGGATGCAGGAGACAGCGGCAGAAAGCTGTGAATACAGCCCATATGAGAATGATGATGTTCTCTTCTCATATGATGACGAAGGAATCTCATGAATCTCTCAGTGAATTCTATTTTTCTCAGAGAGACTGTTTTTATATAAGAAATAAGCTCTCCCGATAGGTGGGCAGAGCATTTCACTGACAAGGAGTGTGAATGGAATGAGTAAACCGATCGTGGCCATCGTTGGCCGTCCGAACGTGGGTAAGTCTACCCTGTTCAATGTCCTGGCAGGAGACCGGATCTCTATCGTGCAGGATACTCCCGGCGTTACCCGTGACCGTATCTATGCAGATTGTAACTGGCTCAATATGAACTATACACTGGTGGATACCGGAGGTATCGAGCCGGACAGCAATGATATCATTCTGAGCCAGATGAGAGAACAGGCGGAGATTGCCATCCAGACGGCGGATGTGATCATCTTCATTACAGATGTACATCAGGGCCTGGTGGATTCCGATGCTAAGGTAGCGGATATGTTGAGAAGATCCAAGAAGCCGGTGGTTCTGGTCGTGAACAAGGTGGACAGCTTCACCAAGTATGGCGCAGATGTCTATGAGTTCTACAACCTGGGAATCGGTGATCCGGTACCGATCTCTGCTGCTTCCCGTCTGGGAATCGGTGATATGCTGGATGAAGTGACGAAGCACTTTAAGAATATCAATACGGACGAAGCAGAGGATGACCGTCCGAAGATTGCTATCGTCGGCAAACCCAATGTCGGTAAATCCTCTCTGGTCAATAAGCTTGCCGGTGAAAATCGCGTGATCGTATCCAACATTGCGGGAACAACAAGAGACGCTATCGACTCTGTAGTACGTTATAATAAGAAGGAATACGTGCTGATCGATACCGCCGGTATCCGACGCAAGAGTAAGATCAAGGAAGAGATCGAGCGCTTCAGCATCATTCGTGCGGTGTCTGCTGTCGAGAGGGCAGACGTGGTTGTCCTGGTCATCGATGCTTCGGAAGGCATCACTGAGCAGGATGCCAAGATCGCAGGAATCGCTCATGATCGCGGTAAGGGTATCCTTGTGGTGGTGAATAAGTGGGATCTGGTCAATAAGGACACGAACACCATGAAGAAGTTCCAGGAGGATATCAAGAAGACCCTGTCCTTTATGCCCTATGCGGAGACCCTCTTTATTTCTGTGGAGACCGGACAGAGAATCGGCAAGATCTTCGAGTATCTGGATGTTATTATGGAGAATCAGAATATGCGTGTAGCAACCGGTGTTCTGAATGAGATCATGACAGAGGCCGTTGCGATGCAGCAGCCGCCCACAGACAAGGGCAAGCGTCTGAAGCTTTACTATATCACGCAGGTATCTGTGAAGCCGCCGACGTTCGTCATCTTCGTCAATGACAAGGAACTGATGCATTTCTCCTATACGAGATATATAGAGAATAAGATTCGAGATGCCTTCGGCTTCCGCGGTACGGCGCTTCGATTCCTGATTCGTGAAAGGAAAGAAAAAGAGTAATGTCTATCTTAGAACGTATCATCTGTCTGATCGTAGGCTATATATTCGGACTCTTCCAGACCGGTTATCTGTACGGCAAGTGCAACGGCATCGATATCCGTAAGTCCGGAAGCGGCAACAGCGGAACGACCAATGCACTCCGCGTTATGGGGAAGAAGGCCGGTGCGATCGTCTTCTTCGGCGATGTACTGAAGCTGTGTCTGGCCTGTTATGTGACGACTCATCTGCTGAATGGCGGTAGCTTCTACAATGAACTGGGTCAGCTGATTCTGATCTATACCGGTTTCGCTGTTCTGCTTGGTCATAACTACCCCTTCTACCTGAACTTCAAGGGCGGCAAGGGAATCGCTGCGACGGCCGGCATGTTGCTGGTGCTGGACTGGAGACTTGCGGCAATCGAACTGGTCATCTTCGTTGTAACAGTGGGCGTCAGTCACTATGTATCTCTGGGATCGATCCTGATCAGCATCGGTTTCGTTGTATGCTGGACGGCGATGGGATGCATGGGTATGCTTGCCATCGGATCTCAGTATCTTACGGAATCTATTATCCTTGTGGTTGTCTGGGCAGCACTTGCCATTTGGAGACATCACACGAACATCGGAAGATTGATGGCGGGCAACGAGAATAAGTTGTTCTGATCACTAACATATAATAGGAGGTTCTCTTATGATCAATGTAACAGTACTTGGTGCAGGTACCTGGGGAATGGGTATCGCGATCCTTCTGAATAATAATGGTCACAATGTCACTGTATGGTCTGCGGTGCAGAAGGAGATCGACATGCTGCAGACGACGCATGCACATGTCAATCTGCCCGGCGCAGTTATCTCTGAGGATATCAAGGTCACCGGAGATATTCAGGAGGCTCTAAAGGATGTGGACCTGATTGTCATGGGTGTAGCATCGATCTTCACAAGAAGAACCGCTCGCCTGGTCAGCCCCTATGTGAAAGAGGGACAGGTCATCGTTAATATCGCAAAGGGTATCGAAGAGGATACGCTCAATGTGCTGACGGAGCAGATCGCACAGGAGATCCCTCAGGCAGAAGTATGTGTGCTGTCCGGCCCTT
>R17__coassemble_755_pt1 | contig 12380 bp, 11 predicted proteins | sample R17__metabat2_low_PE_029 | metagenome-assembled genome bin R17
ATAGTAGTCAGATCTACACTTGTTGCACCGGAGAGCGCCAACGGATGATTCTTGGATACCAAAAGAATGGTATGATGCTCACCAATCTTTTCTGACTCAATCAATGGATTGTCGAAGGGAGTGGAGATGATGATATCCATCTTGCCATCGATCAGCTGCTGCTCCAGATGCTGGGTAGAACCCTGATCGAATTGGAATCGATTCTGATACTTGCCGGTCTCCTGGAAGAAACGAGAGATCATATAAGGTACAAAATTGCTTAGGGAACTCAGATGTCCGATACGGATCACACCGGTATCGGAACTGATAAAGTCCTGCAGGCGGGTCTTGCCTTCGTCCAGTGTCTCCAATGCGCTTCTGACATATTCAAGGAAGAATTCACCGCACCTTGTCAGACGGACATTGCGGCCTTGTCGAACAAAGAGGGCAACACCGAGTTCCTCTTCCAGATCGCTGATGGAGTGGCTGAGACAGGATTGAGAGATATCAAGCGACTGAGCGGCCTTGGTGTAGTGTTCCAGTTCAGCGGTGGCACGGAAGTAATAAAGCTGTTGTAAGTTCATGGGAATAGGCTCCTTTTAGTGTTGAATTATGAAGCTATTTCATTGTATCAATTTGATAATATCATAGAACTGAGCGCTCTGTCAAGTGACCGCACGAAAGTATTGCATGTAATATTGAGCATCTCAAAAGATTGCAATATGAATCAAGATTGACTATAATAATAAAAAAAGAGAAATAGAGGTTTCGAAGATGATTATCAGTAATGAACATGAGACGATGGAGTGGAAGGTTCTGCAGTATCAGTATCCGGAAGAAGAATTATCTACTCCCACGAACTATAGCTATAATGCGAACTGGCTGAAGATTCAGGTGAGCCATGAAAGGGAAGGCTATGGTCCTGCGGTATTTCGCGAGAGCTTTCTTATGACATATGAGCTGAAAGATCTGATTCAGGAACTGCGCAAGCTGCATCAGGGGGATGGTTTCTACTATAAGGCGGAGTTCGTGGAGCCGATTCTTGAGGTGGAGGTCAGCAGGCAGAGAGAGACCTTCAGCGTATGCTTTGATCTTTACTTTGACAATTATGAGATGATGGTTGCCCGTAATATGACGGAAGATGAATTGCTGGATCTGATTCAGCAGCTGGAAGCGATGCTCGCGGCATTCCCGGAGAGATAGCTTACGCGTAAAATACCGCAGGATTCACAGAATCCTGCGGTATTTTACTATAAGTCCCAGGTGTCCTGTACTTGCTATTCCTGGATATGTTCGAGACCCTGGTCCATGATGGTAAGTACGTGATTATCGGCAAGAGAGTAGTAGACGGTACGGCCATCCCTGCGGAAGCGGACCAGGCGGCTCTGCTTCAGGATCCTCAGCTGGTGAGAGACGGAACTCTGGGACATACCGATGGAGTCGGCGATATCCTGTACGCAGAGCTCGCCTTCGCGAAGTGCATACAGGATACGGATTCGAGTGGAATCCGCGAAGATCTTGAATAATTCTGCGAGGTAATATAGTTCATCATCGCTGGGGAGCGTATAGTTCTCTTGCATCAAAGGATACTCTCTTTCATATAATATAGATTATTATATAACAGGAATCTGAATATGTCCAAGCTTCTCGAGCAATTCTTCTTCCGGCGTGGGATCCGTGGAGGATGCTTCAATATGCTTGCGAATATTCAGCATGCGCTGGTCGGTGGCTGCGATCGTCTCTGCGCAAGCGGTCAGTTCCGCAACGATCGATTCCTCGTCTGACACATTTTTCTTGTACTTGAGCTGATGTTCCAGGCTGGCCCAGAAGTCCATGGCGATGGTACGAATCTGGACTTCGACCTTCATGCGCTTGGTCTGATCAGAGAAGAAGACGGGGATCTCCAGGATCAGGTGAAGGCTGCGGTAGCCATTGGGCTTGGGATTCTTGATATAGTCCTTCGTCTCAAGCAGGGTAACATCATCCTGACTGGTAAGCATCGCGGCAACAGCATAGATATCATCAATAAAGGAGCAGATTACGCGGATGCCTGCAACGTCGAAGATATTATCTTCGATAGCAGTGACAGTCAGCGGCAGTCCTCTTTTTTTCATCTTTTGCAGAAGACTGACAGGCTTCTTGATTCGGTAACTGATGAATTCTATGGGGTTCCTTCGGTATCTCATGGAGAGATCAGCATTCAGAACTTCAAGCTTCGTGCGGACCTCGCGAATCGCACAGCTGTACATCATCATGAGCTCCTGATATTCGACCATCTCATTGACGAAGTAGGAGCCTGTCTGTGTCAGCGCATTCCACTGTTCTGTTGTCAGGTTATCCATCTGAAGCTGTTCTGGTCTGTATCGTTCCGGTAAATGGTTCATCTGCAATCCTCCTAGTCATGATTTGTATAGAATCATACTCAATCTGTTACGATTTTATCAAAGCATCCTTGGGAAAACAAGGAAGGAAGAATGAATGATTTGTTAAAAATTTCGAAAATAGGAGATATTGTTATACAAGTTCACAGGAATAAGAAATACTGCAAACTTTGATGCAGAAATTTAACCTCGAAAGGAATCAGAGAAAATCTATTGAGATGGTGACATTTCTCTGCTATAATTATCTATTGTGTTGGAGTCTGCTCGCACATTGTGAGAAAGATGACTGATAGAAGAATCCCTGATACAAAGGAGACATTGATAAATATGAAGTTAGGTATCGTAGGACTTCCCAATGTGGGAAAGAGTACCCTGTTTAATGCAATTACCGGCACTGCGAATGCGCAGGCTGCCAATTATCCCTTCTGTACGATCGAACCCAATACCGGTATTGTGGCGGTTCCGGATGAGCGTCTGGATAAACTGTGCGAGATCTGGAATCCGGATAAGAAGACACCTGCTGTAGTAGAATTCACCGATATTGCCGGTCTTGTGAAGGGCGCATCTCAGGGCGCCGGACTTGGCAATAAGTTTCTGGGGCACATCCGCGAGTGCGATGCAATCGTTCATGTGGTTCGCTGCTTTGACGATTATAATATCACTCACGTGGTAGAGGATGCGACGAAGCCTGCACCGGTAGATCCTGACGGAGATATCGAGTGTATCGATCTGGAATTGATCTTCTCTGATATGGAGATGGTTCAGAACCGCTATAACCGTATGAGCCGTGCAGCGAAGACCGGCAACAAGGAAGCAAAGGCAGAGGCTGCCTGGCTGGAACCCCTGCTTGCCCATCTGGAGGCCGGAAAGAGCGCAAGAACCTTTGCTTTCGATGAAGCAGATGAGGCACAGCAGCTGGTTTTGAAGGAGATGGGTCTTCTGTCTGCGAAGCCGATCATCTATGCCTGCAATATGGATGACGACGGCGTGGCAGATCCGGAAGCCAATGACTACTACCAGATCGTTAAGAAGCGTGCAGATGCAGAGGATGCGCAGGTAATTCCAATCTGTGCCAAGACAGAGGAAGAACTTGCGGAACTGGATGAAGAAGATCGTGCTATGTTTATGGAAGATCTGGGCCTGACGGAATCAGGCCTGGACCGTCTGATCAAGGCCAGTTATGCACTGCTTGGATTAATCTCTTTCCTGACGGATGGCAAGAAGGAATGTCGTGCATGGACAATTCGTCGCGGAACTAAGGCACCTCAGGCTGCCGGTAAGATTCACTCGGACTTTGAACGTGGATTCATTCGGGCTCAGGTCTGCAATTTTGATACGCTCATGGAGTGCGGCGGCAAGATGTCTGAGGTGAAGGCAAGAGGCCTGTATCGTTCCGAGGGCAAGGAATATGTTGTCAATGACGGCGACATTATCGAGTTCCTGTTCAATGTATAATCACTTCGAGGAGAATGGCATATGAAGAAGAGTGAAGTATATACCGAGAAAGAGCCTGTAATCATTTCACTGACAACAACGGATGGTGAGGAATTCGATTGTGAAGTCCTGACCCGCTTCCCTCTGAATGGTAAGCAGTATATCATCCTCCTTCCGGTAGAGGACCGGGACAATGTTGAGGCATCTGCTCTGGCCTATATCTACAGTGAGGATGAGAATGGGGAGCCCGTGCTCGATCTGATTGAAGATGATGATGAATACGAAGCTGTTGCCGATCGCTATGATGAGATCATGGATGAAGCAGAATATGATGAGCTGGTGGATGCCGGCAAGATCGAAGAGTAAAGAAAAAAAGGAATCGTACAGTAGTTGATATGATGATATGATCCCCCTAAAGTAGACAAGGTAAGTAACCAAATCTGCTTTAGGGGGATTTCTTATGAAGTTTTATTGGTTATGACTTCCACCGGTATTCCAAGTTCCTGAACAAATCGTGAGGGGAACATCTCACGGTTGAAGCGCTGCCTTACAAAGGAGATATGGAGGAAGGTCTTCGCTCTCGTCATGGCAACATAAAAGAGTCGGCGCTCTTCCTCAATATCTGCCGGGAGGACAGCCTTCCTGTGCGGCGTTACCCCTTCATTGGCGTCCATCAGAAATACGACGCGGTATTCCAGTCCCTTGGAACTATGCATCGTCGTGATCTGTACACCGCGCAGATCCTTTTTCTTCCCGGCTTTCTGTTCTTCGATTCTCTGTGTGTATTCCTGTATATGAGTCAGCCAGTCTTCTAAAGTATCATAGGGGAGAGCACTCTCGTGCACACGCTCCATCAGATCCATCAGATCGTCTAATCGGATTCGCTTGTACTCTGCATATTCCTTTACAAAGTCGTCGTAGTTGACGGCATGTCTTATATAATTGATGGCGGCCCAGGGGCGCATCTGACGGATCATCTTTAAGTCGTATTCCAGACGATCCAGACGATTCCAGATCCAGTCACGGTCAGCGGCCTGCGCCTTCAGTGCGGCGAGGCTGACGTGGGCTTCCGTGAACATATTCCGGGAGATATACCTTCTGGGACGATTGATGATTCGCATGTAGTCACCACGGCTGTCGCTCCCTGCAGCAATTAACATATAAGTAACCAGGTCTCTTGCAATCCAGTGTTCGTAGAGGTTAGGCAGAACATCATTCATGGAGAAGGGGAGATTGCAGCGCATCATCTGCTCAGACATCACCCCGGGATTGCTGTTGGTTCGATAGAGGAGCGCTATCTCTTCGTAAGGGATGCCCAGGGCATGATAGGCCTGAATACGCCGTATGACTTCTTCGTTCTCTTCAAGAAGATCTCCGAAACTCTGGATGCTGACCTGCCCGCTGTCATTCTGGGCAGCCACGATCTGCTTTTGATATCTTGCCTGATTATGGCTGATCAGGCGGCCGGAGAGATCTACGATTGCGGGGACAGATCGATAGTTCGTTGAAAGCAGGATCCTATGACAATCCGGATAGTCCTGAGGGAAGCTTAGCATGATCTCCGGGCGTGCTCCGCGGAATCGGTAGATGGACTGGTCGTCATCTCCGACAATGAAGAGGTTATTCTCAGGACCGGCCAGCATACGTACGATCTCATACTGGAGCCGATTGATATCCTGAAACTCATCTACGAGAATATAACGGTAGCGCTGCTGCCAGGCAGCCAGGATATCCTTCCGCTCTGTGAATAATTCCATGCACATCGTCATCATATCATCGAAGTCAATCAGAGAAGCACGGCGAAGATAGTCTTCATAGGATGCATAAATCTGACGGAAGATGTCAGATGGACAACTCCGTGAATAGTAGTTCTCCGGGGAGATGCCATCTCCCTTTACTGTGCTGATCTCTGAGAGGAGTTCCCGAATCTTCTCGCCTTCATCATCGAATTCAAGTCCTGTACCTGCGAGGATCTCCTTCATACAGCTGAGCTGCTGCTCATTTCTTACGATATTGGCAGCCGAATAATTGTAAGCATACTTCAGGATGTGAAAGAACACTGCGTGAAAGGTGCCGAATGTCACCGGGCGCCGATTGCCTCTCATCAATCGATGAAAGCGAGCTTCCATCTCTATAGCGGCAGCTTTCGTGAAGGTGATCACCAGAATATCTTCCGGTGGCACATGGTGCTCTTCAATCAGATTCCGAACCCGGTGTGTGATGACTGTGGTCTTACCGGAACCGGGACCTGCCAGAACCATAGCAGTTCCGGCTCCGAAGTGGATCGCTTCCACCTGACTAGGACTAAATCCCATATTCATCGCCTTTCTTAGAAGGAAGAGGAGGCCCGTAGTTGCTATGGGTCTCCTCTTCCTGTCCGTTCATGGATTCTATTGTTAAGCCTGCAGGCTTGCTTCCAGCTTCTCGATACCGATGCGGATGCGGCGTAGAGACTCCTCTTTGCCGAGAATCTCCATGATCTCATAAGCTCCGCCGGGGGTCATCTGCTTGCCGGAAACGGCGGTTCGGATCGGCCACAGAGCACGTCCGTTCTTGATACCCTTCTCGGTCACATAGCCGCTGATCACTTCCTTGATGGCATCCATGCTGTAGTCATCAAGAGCTTCCAGGCGAGGGAGCATCTCCTGAAGCGCCTCCAGAGAATTCTCGGAATTGGTCTTCATCTTCTTGTGTGTATACATAGCCACATCGTAATCCGGAAGTTCCTGGAAGAAATCGATCGGTGCAGCAATGTCGGGGAATACCTCAATACGAGTCTTCATCAGATCGGCGATCTTCTTCTTGTCTACCGGAGCCGTGATTACGGAATCGATGATCGGCATAGCCTTCGCAAGATATGCCTCCTCATCCATGGCCTTGATATACTCTCCGTTCATCCAGCGAAGCTTGGTCATATCGAAGCAGGCGGGGGACTTGCTGATATGTGTATAGTCGAAGGCCCGGCACAGTTCCTCCAGAGTGAAGATCTCACGGTTGTCCTCCGGGCTCCATCCCAGAAGTGCGACAAAGTTGACCACCGCTTCGTCCAGGAAGCCCTGTTCAATCAGATCTTCATAGGAAGCGTGACCGCTTCTCTTGCTGAGCTTGGCATGATTCTCATCGGTGATCAGGGGGCAGTGTACATAGACAGGCTCCTCCCAACCGAAGGCTGCATACAGTCGGGTATACTTGGGGGAGGAGGACAGGTATTCATTGCCGCGAACAACATGGGAGATTCCCATCAGATGGTCATCAACAACATTGGCAAAATTGTAGGTGGGATATCCGTCGGACTTGATCAGGATCATGTCGTCGAGCTCTGCGTTTGGTACCGTGATATCCCCATAGATCTCATCATGGAAGGTAGTGGTTCCTTCGTTAGGAATATTCTGACGGATAACGAAGGGCTTGCCGGAGGCAAGATTCGCCTCGACTTCGTCCTTGCTCAGGTGCAGACAGTGCTTGTCATACATGGCGATATCCTTGCCGTCGACATTCTGATGCAGGGATTCCAGACGTTCCTTGTCGCAGAAGCAATAGTATGCTTCTCCCTTATCAATCAGCTGTTTGGCATACTTCATATAGATACCGGCGGCCTGTCTTTCACTCTGAACATAAGGACCGCAGCCTCCGTCCTTATCGGGACCTTCATCGTGGGTCAGACCGGTCTTCTTCATGGTGCGGTAGATGATATCGACAGCTCCTTCCACATAGCGTTCCTGATCGGTATCCTCGATGCGGAGAATGAAGTCGCCGCCGGCGTGGCGGGTAATCAGGTAAGCATAGAGTGCGGTTCTCAGGTTGCCGACATGCATGCGGCCGGTGGGGCTGGGAGCAAATCTGGTACGAATCTTCTGGAACATATAAATCTCCTTTACGCGAGTCATTCAATCTCGATTATAATGCAAGGGAAATGCCCAGACCGGGGATCGGGCATTTCACGAGCTTTAATTATAGCATAGTTTTTTCTCCGATACAAACGATACTATCCTGAATTTACTTCGATCTGCAGGAAAGAAAGGTAAAACTTGCATTCGCGAGGGAATAAAGGTACAATGGAATCTCCGGTGCATCATATTCGGGAATGATTAGGTGCATGAGGAAGGATATTCTGCCGCGTAATGTCGGGACAGGAAGATAGGAGACAGTGTATGGATAGAGTCGATATCTGGTTTGTTCATCTGGGAATTCAGATTACCAATCACACAAAGGGAATTACGATTGGCGGTTTCACTATCGCTTTTTATGGGATGATCATCGGTCTCGGTGTGCTTGCCGGACTCACGATGGCTTCCTGGGTGGCTAAGAAAACAGGACAGAATCCGGATATGTATATTGATCTGGGAATCTACGGCGTCATCTTCGGCGTTATCGGTGCCAGGATCTATTATGTGGTCTTTGACTGGGAGAATTATAAGGATAATTTGCTTCAGATCTTCAATACTAGAGCGGGCGGTCTGGCAATCTATGGTGGTGTCATTGCTGCGATGATTACGGTGTTCGTGTTCTCCCGGGTGAAGAAGGTTCCCTTTGGACGCTTGCTTGATACCGCAGGATGTGGTCTGATCCTTGGGCAGATCATCGGACGATGGGGCAATTTCTTTAATTGTGAAGCCTTCGGCGGTTACTGTGACAACATCTTTGCGATGCGCCTGAACGTGGATTTTGTCAACTCTTATATGATCAGTCAGGACCTCTGGGATAAAGCAATCGTTGAGAATGGTGTGACATATATTCAGGTTCATCCAACCTTCTTATATGAAGGAATGTGGAATCTCTGCATCCTGCTTCTCATGTTGTTCATGACAAAGCGCAAAAAGTGGGACGGGGAAGTCTGGTGTATCTATCTGGCCGGATATGGTATTGGACGATTCTGGATTGAAAGTCTTCGCACAGACCAACTGAAGCTATTTGGAACCGGCCTTGCCGTGTCTCAGGTGGTAGCCTGTATCCTTACGGTTGTGGGATTGGGACTTATTATTTATAATAGAAGGAAGCTGGCCCGGAAGGGAATGGAAGAATAGAGCGAAGATCGTTAAGAAGCCTGTGCTTGAGAGCACAGGCTTCTTTGCGTCTCGGGCAAAGAATGCCATCAGCTCCACAATTTAATAATTATGTCATTATTTTGAGGTCGTGGAGGGCGTCGGAATGGTGAGAAATCCTTCGGAGATAACCACTTGACCACCAAATTTGGTGGAAAAAATGGGATTATCCCCCACATCTGGGAAAATTTAAAATAAAGGTCAAAATATGACATAAAATACTTGTTAAATACGAAAATAGAGCATATATGGATAATTTGTGAAATGCGTTTTTTGACCTTGATATTTGGAAAAATACCCTGTAAAATATGAATGTGTAACTATGTGGGGGATTGTGGTGAAAAGTGGGAGACCATTTTTGAGAAAAAACGCAAAACCCATCAGAAAATTATGACAGGCAAGGGGGTGAGTTTCCGATGTTCATGGGTGAATATAATCATAATATTGATTCTAAAGGCAGATTGATCATACCTGCCCGTTTCCGTGAACAGTTGGGAGACTCCTTCGTTGTGACCCGGGGATTGGACGGGTGCCTGTCCATCTATACGAATGAGGATTGGAATGCATTTTCGGAGAAGGTAGAAGCTCTTCCTCTGACGAATAAGAATTCCAGAACCTTAAAGCGTTTCTTCCTCTCTCAGGCATCTCAGTGCGAAGTGGATAAGCAGGGACGAATCCTGATTCCCGCGCATCTCAGACAGGCTGCGGATCTGGATAAGGACGTGATTCTGGCCGGCGTCGGCGATCGCATTGAGATCTGGGATCGCACGAAGTGGGAGGCATGCTCCGATTTCGGTGACATGGATGAGATTGCAGAACAGATGGAAGGGCTGGGAATCTGATGAGTGAAGTAAAAGAGAATGCGGAGTTTAAGCATATATCCGTATTGCTGAATCCGTGCATCGAGAATTTGAATATATCTCCCAATGGTATCTATGTAGATGGCACACTGGGCGGCGGAGGGCATTCTTATCATATTGCTTCCCGTCTTCAAGAGGGTGGAAGACTGATTGGTATTGACCGCGATGAGGCGGCAATTCGAGCAGCCGGGAAGCGGTTGGAACCGTTTGCAGACCGGGTGACGATCGTGAAGTCGAACTATGGAGAGATCCGACATGTGCTGGATCAATTGGGAATCGAGAAAGTCGACGGAATTCTTCTGGATCTGGGGGTATCTTCTTATCAATTGGATACTGCAGAACGCGGATTCTCTTATATGGCAGATGCACCGCTGGATATGCGGATGGATCAGGAAGAGACACAGACGGCGGGCGATATCGTGAATGAATACTCTGAGGATGAACTGACAAGAGTTATTCGGGATTATGGAGAGGATCGTTTCGCAAGAAATATTGCGAAGCACATTTGTCAGGCCAGAGCGCAGAAACGAATCGAGACGACAGGTGAGCTTGTTAAGATTATTCAGGCTTCTATCCCAATGAAGATTCAGAAGACCGGAGGACACCCGGCGAAGAGAACCTTTCAGGCAATCCGCATAGAATTGAATCGGGAACTTACCGTGATCGAGGAGGTGATTGATACCATGATCGATTGCCTGAATCCCGGTGGGCGACTGTGCATCATCACTTTCCATAGTTTGGAAGACCGCATTGTCAAGAATAAGTTTCGGACAGCAGCAGATCCCTGTACATGTCCGAAGAATTTTCCTGTGTGTATCTGTGGGAAGAAGAGCAAGGGCTTCGTGGTTACCAGGAAGCCGATCCTTCCGGACGAGCAAGAGATGAGCATGAACAGCAGAGCAAGAAGCGCTAAACTCCGCGTATTTGAACGGAGTGGAGAGGAATAGATCATATGGCAGCAGAGAAGAGAAATCAGTATTACAGCGAGAATAGAAGGCGTGCCGGCGATGCGGAACTTTATCGTACACGCTTATATGTGGACGGTAATACAGTCCGCAGAGATGAGGACTATGAAGTTCGACGCCATACCGGGAAGAACGGGGAAGTCAGCCATAAGGTAAGAAAAAACAGAGAGAAAGCTCGCTTTATGACCGCTCCCTATGTTCTGATGCTGATGGCAGCGACGGCTCTGGCTGTTGTGATCTGCTATCAGTATCTGGCTGTGCAGTCCAGTATTGCGAATCATAAGAATCGTATCAATGAACTTCAGAGCAGTATCTCTGCCCTTCAGCAGGCGAACGATGCTGCAGAAGATAGTATTGAGATTTATACCGATCTGGATTATATTTACAGTGTAGCAACCACTGAGCTTGGGATGGTTTATCCCTCGGAAGATCAGGTGATTGAATATGATAAGTCAGAAAGTGAGTTTGTAAGACAGTATGACGACATCCCGACAGCGGACTAACCGGGCGTCCGGTCAGAAGCCGAAGAGACTTCGGCGTTATATGCAAAGTAAGCTGGCGCTAGCGTTTATCATCGTGGCGGTAGCTTTATTTGCGTTATCTCTCAGAATCCTGTGGATCATTCATGCAAACGGTGATTCTTACAGTAAGACGATCCTTGATCAGCAGCAATATACCAGTACTACGATTCCTTTTCGCAGAGGCACCATCACAGACCGTAATCAGACGGTGCTTGCGGCGAGTGAACAGGTCTATAATCTGATTCTGGACTCCTCTGTGCTTACTAAGGAAGCAGATGTAGATGCGACAATCGATGCTTTGGTGACTTGCTTTGGTTATGACAGAGAGGATCTGGAGTCGAAGCTCTCTGTGGACAATACATCAACCTACTACAGGTATGCAACCAAGCTGGAGGAAGATGCCAAGACAACATTCGAAGCGTATGAGGAGACCTATAATCAAGAGGCTAAAAACCAAAAGAAGGATGAAAATGTCGATTCTGATTCTGTGGGACTCATTGATGGTGTCTGGTTTGAATCGGAATATAAGAGGGTATATCCATATAATTCCCTCGCTTGTACTGTGCTTGGTTTCTCGGGAAGCGACAGCAGTATGGGCAACTGGGGCATCGAGCAGTACTATAACAGTTATCTGACGGGAACGAACGGCAGAAGCTATGGTTATATGAATACGGATGGTACCATCGAGCAGACGACAAAGGAAGCAGAGGATGGATGTACCGTCATCACTACCCTGGATTTCACGATTCAGCAGAAGGTAGAGGAAATCATGGCACAGTTCACTTCCATCTATTCCGCAGAGAATGTGGGAATCCTTGTTATGGATCCGGACAATGCGGAGATCCTTGCAATGGTTACGGATTCTTCTTATGATCTGAATAACCCGGCGGATCTAACTGCTTTCTTCAGCGAATCCGAGATTGATTCGATGTCGAGTAAAGAAAAGTCGACCTTTTTGAATAAACTGTGGCGTAACTTTATGATATCAGATACCTATGAGCCGGGTTCTACGGCGAAAGCATTCACTGTGGCGGCTGCGCTTGAGGAGAATCTAACCTCTGTGGAATATTCCTTTGTGTGTGATGGCGGCCAGCAGCTGGCAAGTGATACCTATGTCAGATGTTCCCATTATCATGGCGAAGTTACGCTGGAGGAGGCACTGGCATTCTCCTGCAACGATGCAATGATGCAATTGGGA
>R17__coassemble_766_pt1 | contig 12118 bp, 7 predicted proteins | sample R17__metabat2_low_PE_029 | metagenome-assembled genome bin R17
CACTTCTGCTCCCTTTCGTAGGATGCAGCTAAGAATTCTTCCTTCCGCGTCCTACAGGAGGAAGAATTCTTAGGCCTTACCGCAAGCTCCACGCGGTATGAAAACCCGCACAGCTCCGCTTCGCTCCCGCTGTGCTCCAAAAATTCGTATTCCACGGGGCCCCCGCCCCGCTTCATACTCATTTTTGGACGCTCGCCATAGATCCGGATTTCTGTGCGCTGCTTCGCTGCGCCCAAAATCTAGCTCCATGGTTCGCTGTTTTCAAAAAAACTGCTGCAGGCCTTCGCCTGCAGCAGTCAACATTTCTTTCTTATGCAATTACAGATATCCTACCTGCGAGACTCCTCATCGGACTCTTCCTCTTCAGACTCCTCAGATTCTTCCTCCTCAGACTCTTCTTCGTCCTCGTCAGAATCCTCGTCATCCTCTTCGTCGTCTTCCTCCTCCTCGGAATCCTCGTCATCCTCCTCGTCGTCTTCATCCTCTTCGGAATCTTCTTCGTCCTCGTCTTCATCCTCTTCGGATTCCTCTTCGTCTTCCTCAGACTCTTCCTCTTCGTCCTCATCCAGTCCGAAGAAGTCCTCGTCCACCTCTTCCTCTTCCGCCTTCAGCTTCTTGCGGAACAGCAGCCGGCAGAGGATCAGGCTGATCTCGAAGAGTGCCAGCATAGGGAAGGCTACCAGGACCTGTGTCGTCACATCGGGCGGTGTAATGATAGCCGCAACAATGAATACTACCAGAACCACGTACTTGCGATTCTTCTGCAGGAACTTCGGATTTAGGATACCGACGCTGGTCAGCAGGATCGTAACGATCGGAAGCTCGAATACACATCCGAACACGACCTCCATCGTCAGAACGAAGGTCATGTAGTTCTCGATAGACATCGCGCTCTTGATCGTCCCCGTGGAATCCAGGCCGGCCAGGAAGGTCAGCGAGATTGGAAGAACAATCTTGAAGCAGAAGATTGCGCCGACACAGAACAGAATAACACCGGCCGTCAGGATACCGAAGGCTGCCTTCTTCTCACGGGATGTCAGTCCCGGGCACATGAACCGATATGCCTGATACCCCAGTACCGGGAAGGCGAACACAACACCGCCAATCATACCGATTCGGATATAGGACAGCATCAGCTCTGTAGGATGCAGATATACGAAGGAGAACTCCGGTCCCAGAGCCATCAGCATCCGAACCAACGGAGCTGAGAAGGCAAAGCATACCAGAAAAGCCACGATGAATGCCAACGCACACTTGATCAGACGGTTGCGCAGCTCATCCAGATGAGATACCAGAGACTCCTTCTTCTCAGAGGCCTCCGACTGAAGATTCTTCGTAAGGATCTTGCCGACGCCGACAGCCTTGCTGCCAACACGCTTCAACCCCGATTTCTTAGCCGGCATTATGCTTCCTCATCCTCTTTCTTTTTCTTCTTGGAAGACTTCTTCGCGGACTTCTCTTCTTCCTCTTCTTCTTCGTCCTCGTCGTCGTCTTCTTCCTCTTCATCCTCGATGCCCTCATTCAGACCATTCTTGAAGCCGCCAAGGGTCTTGCCCATAGTCTTGCCAAGCTTCGGCAGCTGCTTCGGTCCGAAGATCAACAGTGCAATAATCAGGATGACCAGAATCTCTGTGGTTCCCATTCTCATGATGTAGTTCCTCCTCAATCATATGATCCGCACACATACCTGTGCCGGAATCACGTTCTCATATTCGCATAGAATAATATTAAGCTTCCTCAGAAGACTCCGATGCAGAGGCCTCAGCCTCAACAGCTTCTTCCACCGAACCTGCATCCTCAGCAGTCTCTTCCTCTGCCTCAGACGATTCCTCAGCTTCCGATGCTTCCGAAGACTTCTTCTTCGTGCTGCTCTTCTTCTTTTTCTTCTTCTTACTGCTCTTCTTCGTAGTCGTAGCGTCGAACTTCAGAGCATCCTTGATCTCCGCAGCGTCTTCCTCATAGCTCGACAGTTCCTTCTTGAAACCGCCCAGCGTCTGACCCAGAGTCTTCGCCATCTCGGGAAGCTTCTGCGGTCCGAAGATCACAAGTGCGATTACCAGGATGAGCAGTATCTCCGTTGTGCCTATTCTCATAGCCTTCTCCTCCTCAGTGCCCGTCAGGCATCCTTCTTCTTTTTCTTCGAGGACTTGCTGCTCTTCTTCTTGGCAGGCTTCTCCTCATCGTCATCGTCGTCATCTTCCATGTTTTCTTCCCACTCTTTGCTGGCCTTAGCCACCTGCTTCTTCGTAGACTTAAATGCACTGCCCACTACTTTCCCCAGCTTAGGCAGCTGCTTCGGTCCGAAGATCAGAAGAACGATGATCAAGATGACAATTAGTTCTGTTGCTCCCAGTCTCATAGTCTTACCTCTCCTTTAGATAATGATAATCTATTGTCATTATACGCCTACAATTTCGCAATCGTATATGTCAATATTTTGTAAACATTATCAATTTTCGCACTATTCAAGTATATCACACATTTCTTATAATTGATACCCTTTTGTCACCAATTATCTTATCAATGAACCGGATTTAATGAACCAGGTCCATGACCCGGTCAACAAGTTCCTTGCCGCAGCTTTCTACGTAAGAATTGTAAGTATACTCCCGCACAGAGGACAGAAGACTCTCCCGTTCTTCCTCTGTCAGTTCTATCACAGTAAGTCCCGCTTCTTTGAACTGCTGCAGTCCCTGATTCTCGTAGGTCTCTGCCTGCCCGGAGATATAGTCCACCGTCTCTTCCGCGGCTTCACAGAGCCAGGTCTGCTGCTCCTCTGTCAGTTCCTGATAGAAGTTCTCATTCACGAAGATCTGGTCCATATAGACCCGGTGCCTGAGATTGATTGCATACTTCTGCTGCTCATAGATTCGGTTGCTGATGATGCTTGGAATCGTATTCTCCTGCGCATTCACATAGCCAAGCTGCAGAGCCGAGTACACCTGCTCCACCGGGAAGGACTCTGATTCCATCCCCATCGTACGCCAATAGTCTTCCTCGATGCGAACACCGACCGTACGCATCCTGATCTTCTTCGCATCCTCCGGCGTCCGAATGGGATATTCGCTCGTCACCCACCGGTACATGATTGGCAGATTGCCGAGAAGCCGCCCATGATCCTTCTGCACTTCCGTATCTATCAGTTCCCGGAATTCCGTGCCTTCCTCCAGCGCTGCCTCCATTGTATCGATGTCTGCACCGTTCAGCGTCGGCAGGAAGCGGAAGATCTGCAAGACCGCCGAATTGATCGTACCGATCCTCATCTGAGTCGTCCCATTCTGGAAGCTCTGAATCGATTCTGCCAATGTCCCCAGAGAGTTATTCCCATATACCGCGATCTGCATCGTACCGCCCGAGATTTCTGACAGTCTATCCCGCAGATACTCGGCTGCCTCGTTCGTGAGCGAATTGAGCTGTTCGCTGTGAGTCAGGATGATATTGACCGTATCCTGAGGCTCCGCCGTACTCTCTTCCTTGGCCTGTGCCTCCTGTCTGGCCTCAGCCGCTGCCTGCAGCACATTCTCAGACGACTCCGACACTCCGCATCCCGTGAGCGCAAGGATCAGAAGCAGACCGCCGGCCAGAAGTCTCCGGCATTCTTTTAGATATCTTCGCACGCTGCACTCTCCTTTCCGCGGGTTCGGAACTGACCAGGCGTCTCCCCATGATACTTCTTGAACACACGTCCGAAGTTCTGGGGCGAATTGAATCCCGTCTTGAAACCAATCTCAACAATGGTATAACTTGTACTCGTAAGCAGGATCTCCGCCTGACGGATCCTGTACTGATTCAGATACTCCACGAATCCGGGCGGCATATAGGTCGTGAAGAGACGCGACAGGTAGGAGCTGCTGATACCGCAGTAATCGCTGACCGTATTCAGCGACAGCATGCTGTCATTGTAGTGTGCCTCGATATACCTCTTTGCATTCTCAATATATCGATACTTCTCATCGCCCACAGCACTCTCCAGCGCCTTCAGGGTGACTTCAAGGAAATGCTCAAGTGCTTCGTACCTGGCGTCCTCGGTCGTCATGGGTTCCTGATGTTCTTCCAGATTCCGCCGGTAAGTCAGCCAACCCTCCTCCACCGGTATATTCAGCTGAATCATGCGCTCCAGAATGACATTGCAGATCCGGGAACAGATGACGGGAGCCTTCTCGGCATCGGACATTGCCTCTTGTACAAGCAGACGGATATTGCGCAGATACTGTCCGGTCTCCGTCAGCTCTGCCTGCAGCATCTCCTCAGCCTTCTTACTGTACCTCTGCCAGATCGCCTCTCTGTCAGCCTGTCCTCTTCGGTAGTAGATCCGCTCCTGCAGGTTCTTCTCGCTGTCCACCCGAGCCTCATAGGTATCCATCAGGTTATGATAATTGTAACCGCTTCCGAACTCCAGATAGATATTCAGATCCTCCTCCTGTTCTCTGAGGATCTGCTCGAAGTTCACCATCCATCGCTTAAGAGTTCGAATGGAAGTATCCTGCGGATGACTGAGCAGCAGGATCCTCTCCTTATTCTGTCCTTCGAAGAAGTAAAGCTTCGAAGCTACCGAGGTTGCAGACCAGAATTCCCGGATTGCCTGTTCCACAGTCCAGTAGTGAAGCTCCTGCTCTCGCAGTGAGCACACTCTGTCAGGCCCATAGTAGAGAGTCAGAACGATCACCTGGAAGAGCCCTTCCATCCGGAAGTCCATCGTGGCCTCCGACAGGATTTCTCTCACCTGAAGATCATCGATCTCCTCCCCCATGATCAGACTGCGCAGCAGACGCTCCTCCACTGCAGTTCCGAGCTCGGTCAGCATATTCTGCATTCGCGCCTGACGTCCCTGCATATACCTGTGCACATTCTGCATCAGTTCCAGTTCTGTAGCTGATGCCCCCGAATCCTTCATATCATCGATCGAAGACTCGAAGGAGGTGAGAGTCTCCTGAATCGGCCGATAGACCAGATAAATCAGGAAGATACTTCCTGCTGCCAACAAGATCACAATCAGGACGGCCATGGGAATCAGTGTCGGAACCATAGTGATCACCATCTCTGAGATCTCCTGCGAAGGAATCAGTGCTGTCCACTGAATCTTACTTCCGTTCTCCTGGCTTGCAAGAACATAGCCCGAGAAGGAGACAGCCTCACCGCGATAGATACTATCGCTCAGAACTTCCCCCTGCTGAATCATCAGCTGACTATCCGAAGGATAAGCCATGGAAGTCGGGAAGGCCGGATTCCCCTCATAGTACATATAGACGGTCTTGTCAGAGAAGGAATCATGGTAGAGATCCTGATAGATATCACTCATATCCATGCGAATCAGCATCTGAACCAGAGGACGCTCCTCCGGGAAACCGAGCCGCATATAGAGCTTATCATGATACCAGACCAGGTTCTCATCATCTGTCTCCACTTCGAACAGTTCCGGCTGCTGATACTCTTCATAGGAAAGCACATGGTTAGCCGAGGTCAGAACCAGCCCATCATCGATCAGATACAGACAACTATAATCTGTCCAGGAATTATCTGCCACAAAGGTATTCAGGCTCAGCATCACATCAAGAAGCTTCGTTTCATCCTTCTGATTACCAAGCAGAGCCAGGGATCTGGCATTATCCTGGTTCATCAGATCCCCCGCACGCACGCGTAAGGACAGAAGGCCGCTCTCCAGAATCTGATTCTTCTCACTGATTATGTAGGTATAGCTCTCGCGGACAGCCTCCTCCTGGCGCTGTCTGTAGACGCGCCGAAGTCCCAACTGGAAACCAATCCCAGCAAGCAAAAGAATCACTGTCAATACGCACATCGTCTTCAAAAAGATACTGTGATATCGCAGTGATTGTATGAATGATTTGATCTTGTCTTTCTTCACCCGGAAGACCTCCCTTGTTCGAAGTCACTATTCAATAATTATATATGAATTTTGTTCACAAAACAACTTTTTCATTCATGTTTCGCCGATTTATGGTATGATATTATGGAGAATGTTCAAAACGCAGTTCATAGATATAGGAAGCCATAGGCGCAAAGCTTTACGTATACCCCCGACCATATAAAACCGGAAGCCGCCGTATGAGCATTTCCAAGAAAGAAAGGAGCATCTCCCGATGCAATGGATCGATGATATCAGCCGCGGGGCCGACCGGCTGGTCAATGCCCTGAAGCCCGAGAATATAAAGAAGGCACTGTCTGCCGAGAAGGAACGTCTGAAGAACCTGGATGCCCAGGGCTGGATTGAGGAAGGATTCCTGCTCACCTCCGTGGGACTCCTGATCGGCATCGTTGTATTCTGCTTCACGCAGTCCCCTTATTATAAGGAAGGAACTTCTGCGGACCCTGCCCAGGAATCTGTGGTCGATACGGGAATCCCGGAGGATTACGAGGCTCCGGAGCCCGGAACCGTGACAGACTTCGATGAGTTCTATGTGGACGAATCCTGCCTGCGAGCCTCCGCCGACAACCGCCCCACGGAGGAGAGCCTGAAGGCGATGATGCCGGAGGCGATCGGTGTCTATCTGGATGATGACACACAGGTGTCCTACCTGGATGTCACCTGGGAGTGCGTTGAACTCGACTATGACAGCACCGATGACTTCTACTATCAGTTCAGTCCTCAGTGGGATACAGAGACCTATCCGCTCGACAGTACCCTTGACCCTGTGGCAGATGCTCCCTATATTGCGGTCTTCCTGGAGACGCGCGAGGATGGGGACGATTCCATCCTGGTAGGTCTCGATGCCACAGCAGATTCTGAAAGTACGGACGATGAGCTCTACTATAGCGAGGACGGCAGCATCGTCGATTCCGATGGATACGAATATGCGTGGGATGAGGAGGACGAGAACGAAGTCTCTGTCTCCGATACCGTGACCGGCACGGAAGAGGAGATGAATCTCTTCGATTACCTGGTGAATGACATGGGACTGAACACAGCTGCCGCCTGCGGCATCCTGGCCTGTGCTCACCCGAACTCGGCCTTCCGCGCCAACAACCTGGAGGACAGCTTCGAGGTCAGCCTCGGCATGGATGACGAGACCTACACGGATGCTGTCGATGACGGCACCTATATGAACTTCGGCAATGATGGCGCCGGCTATGGTCTCTTCCGCTGGTCCCTCGCAGACCATAAGGAAGGTCTGCTCTCCTACGCAGAGGAGTCCGGCGAGAGCGTCGGCGACTGGCTGGTGCAGCTTGGCTATCTGGAGACTGAGCTTGATGAGACCTACAGCAATGTGTGGAACTATCTTGTCTCCGTTCCCAACACCGCGGAAGGTGCCTACAATGCCGCCTACTTCTGGTGCAATTACTACGAGAAGGCGGAAGGTGCTTCCACTCTTGCCATCACCAGAGGCAACCTGGCACGGGATATCTACTGGAGTAATTACAGCTGGTATGATACCGAAGACGATTATGATGACTACTACGACGATTCCTATGATGATGAAGACTCTTACGAAGATGAGATGAGCGGCGAGGACTACGAGTACGAATACGAAGATGAAGACGAGGATTCGGATTCCACGAAGTCTTCCTCATCCTCCACCTCACGGGCGACAAGCTCGACGACTTCCCGGGCAACGGTGAGAGCCACCACGCAGCCTTCCACCTACGTCTCCTACAACTCCACCACCAGATCTTCGACAGCATCTACGACATCGAGCAGAGTTCTGGCCACATCTGTCACACTCAATGCGACAGAGAAGACTCTGGAGAAGGGCGGCACCTTCACCCTGAAGGCTACCCTGTCCCCTTCCAATGCGACGGACACCATGTTCTGGTATACCGGCAACAGCAGTGTAGCTACCGTATCGAGCGGCAAGGTCACAGCCGTAGGTACCGGAAGCACTGCCATCACCGTAAGAACTTCCGGCGGCAAGATGGCCAGCTGTAAGTTCACCGTCATCGGCAAGGTTACAGCCCCGCAGATCACCGTAAGCAATGAAGAGCCCTATGTGGGAGATTCCGTGAAGATCAGCTGGGATGATCAGGATGCCGCTACCGGCTACAAGATCTATGTAACCCACGATGATCAGACCGTGACAGCGGATACCACCTACAACACCTATACATTTAAGCCTACCCAGAGCGGCAAGTATACGATCAAGGTTCGCGCCTACAATGACAGCTATAAGAAGACCTCCAGCACCACGATCCATGTGCTGATCAAGGCCACGGAAGTCTCGCTGTCTGAGTCGAAGGCTGTCTTGTCTGCAGGCAAGACCCTGAAGCTGACCGCCGAGCTTGGTCCCGAAGGCTGCACCGGAGACTCCGTAAGTTCCTGGGAGAGCAGCAATGACTGGGTAGCTTCCGTAAGCAGCAAGGGCAAGATCACCGCCATCGCCGCCGGAAGCTGTACGATTACCGTGACCACGAAGAACGGCCTGACAGACAAGTGCAAGGTGACCGTCGTAGATCTGCCGGTCATCACCGTACAGCCGGAGAGCCTTCAAGTGAGTGCCAGGGATTCTGCCCTCTTCTATGTCGATGCCGAGGGAACGGACCTGACCTATCAGTGGCAGTATCGGACCACCGATGCAAGCCCTTGGTCCAACTGCACGGCAGGCGATGCAGCAAGCTCCTGCATGACTGTGACAGCAGCGGCTTCCCTGAATGGCACTTCCTACCGATGTGTGATCACCAATACCGCCGGCGACAGCGTCATCTCTGATGCAGCTGTTCTGACGGTAGGCTATGATACTCCCGTGATTCTGACCCAGCCGGATATGGCTGTGGTTTCTGAGGGAAGCAGCGCTTCCTTCTATATAGAAGCGATAGGTGAAGACCTGACCTTCCTGTGGCAGTACCGCGAGGATGCGGACAGCGACTGGATCGATACCGTAAGCGAAGAACCTGAGGAAGAGCCGGAGAGTTCGGAAGCCGCCGAAGAATCGACGGAAGACACGAGCACAGAGGAAGCAGAAAGTACGAGCATTTCCGAGGAGACCGAGTCCACCGCAGAGAGTACGAGCATTTCCGAGGAGTCCGAGTCTACGGCAGAGAATACGTCCGAAGAGATGACCTCCTCCGCTGCACTCTCCCTGGAAGAGGATGCGAAGCGGGTGGATGCCCTGGATCAGAAGGAGTTCTCCGATACCCTCACCGTCACCGCTGACGCTTCCATCGACGGAAGGACCTACCGCTGCATCGTCACCGACAAGAATGGGCAGAGCATCACCTCTGCGGAGGCCGTCCTGATGATTGGAAGCGGCATCACGATCTCGAAGCAGCCGGCAGACTGCACAGCAAGCATCGGCGACCAGATTTCCTTCACAGTCAAGGCTGCATCGGACGATGACAGCACCATCACCTATCAGTGGCAGTACCGCGCAGCAGGCGGCACCGCATGGATCAACGATACTGCAAGCACTGCCGCGAAGAAGACCCTGAAGGTCAAGGTCAAGGCCTATATGAACGGCCGGAGATACCGCTGCGTACTCACGAATGAGGACGGCTGCGTACTCAGCACGCAGAGTGCAGAGCTGACCGTGGAAGAATAAGCCTATGCCCCCCGGACGATGACAAAGTCCGGGGGATCTTCATGTCCACGCTTCTTATCTTAAGAAAAAAAGTTGATGTTTTCTCTCCGAATATGTATTATACTGTTTATGATGCATAAGTATGTCCTGACAGATATTTTGTGACATATCCCGTTACATCTTCTATATATAGATCTATATCTTCAGAAAGGAGCTCTTCCCTATGAGTTTTATTGATCAGATCAGTCAGGGGGCGAAGGATATCGCCGAAGCCCTGAAGCCGGAGAACGTTAAGAAAGCGATCGCCGATGAGAAGTACCGTCTGCAGCACCTGGATACCCAGGGCTGGATCGAGGAGGGATTCCTCATTACTTCCGTTGCTCTGCTGATTGGCATCGTTATCTTCTGCGTGACCCAGTCTCCCTACTTCCACAAGGATACGTCTGCGGATGACCCCTCAGAGATCGCAACAGAGGTGGATCCGGACAGCGATTACAGCGCACCGACCGCCGGCACGATCACAGACTTCGAAGAATTCTCGGTCGATGAGCACTGTCTCCGCGCATCTGCCGCCAACAAGCCCACGCAGGATCGTCTCTTAGCGCTGATGCCCGATACCATCGGTGTCTATCTGGATGATTCCACCGAAGTATCCTATCTGCAGGTTACCTGGGAGTGCACGGATCTGGACTATGATAACACCGATCTCTTCTACTACCAGTTCAGCCCCCAGTGGGATCTTGAGGCCTATCCTCTGGATAGTTCCCTCAGCATCCTGGCAGATGCCCCCTACATCGGTGTCTTCCTCGAAGACCGCGATACCGAGAACGATTCCATCGTGATCGGCTTCTCTACCGAAGACACATACGATGATGGCTACTACTACGATGAGAACGGCAATATCGTTGACGAATACGGAGATGAGTGGGATATCGATGATCCCTATGCAGTCACCATCTCCGATACCGTGACCGGCACGGAAGCCGAGCTGGATGTCTTCGACTACCTGGTCAATGACATGGGACTCAGCACGGCAGCTGCCTGCGGTATCATGGCCAATTGCTACAGTGAATCCGCCTTCCGCTCCGACAACCTGGAGGACAGCTACGAGGCGATTCTCGGCATGGATGACGAAAGCTACACTCAGGCCGTTGATGACGGAAGCTATACGAACTTCGGCGATGACAGCGCCGGCTACGGTCTCTTCCAGTGGACTCACTACTCTCACAAGCGTGCCCTTCTTTCCTACGCTGAGGAGTCCGGTGAGAGCATCGGTGATCTGTATACGCAGCTCTACTTCCTGGAGGAAGAGCTCGACCAGGACTACAGCAATGTATGGAACTACCTGATCGCGGTTCCCAACACCGCAGAGGGTGCTTACAATGCCGCCTACTTCTGGTGTACTTACTATGAGAAGCCGGAGAATGCCCAGTCCGTCGCCATTACCCGAGGCAACCTTGCGCGGGATACCTACTGGAATAATTACAACTGGTATGATATCACGATGGAAGATGGCTATTACGATGATGTCGATGACTATGACGATGAAGATGAGATGAGCGGCGAGGAGTACGAGTACCTGGATCCCGACGAAGACATGGAAGATGATGATATCAACAATGATACCACCACCCGTGCAGCGACCGGTACCACAGCATCCTCTACGACTCGAGCACCTTCTTCGACAAGTTCCACAACCCGTTACTCCAGCTACAACAGCACGACACGCTCGACGACGACGGCAAGATCGACCACTTCTGCGAAGATTTCCTCCACTTCCGTCAAGCTGAATGTGACAGAGAAGACGCTGACGATGGGCAATACCTACACCCTGAAGGCTACCATGTCTCCGTCCAATTCCACAGATACGCTGAGCTGGTACACAGCTAACAGCAAGGTGGCTACCGTAAGTTCCGGCAAGGTGACCGCCGTCGGTGCAGGTACCGCAACGATCACCGTTCGTACCACCAGCGGCAAGTCGGCAACCTGTAAGGTCACCGTTACTGACAAGGTAACCGCACCCAAGGTTACCATCAGTGACGAGAAGCCCTATGTCGGCGATACCGTCAAGGTATCCTGGGACAGTCAGGCCGCAGCTACCGGCTACAAGATATATATCACGCGGGGTGACCAGACTGTCACCAAGGACACCACGAACACAAGCTACGCCTTCAAGCCTACGCTGAGCGGCGAGTATACCATCAAGGTTCGTGCCTACAATGACAACTACAAGAAGACGACGACCAAGACGATCAACGTACAGATCAAGGCTACTGCCGTCGAGCTTTCTTCGAGCAAGTTGACGCTCTCTGTCGGCAAGACTAAGACACTGACGGCTTCGCTTAGTCCGGAGGGTGCAAGCGGTGATTCCGTAGCTTCCTGGACCAGCAGCGATAAGAAGATCGTCACCGTCAGCACGAAGGGTAAGGTAACCGCAGTCGCTGCAGGTACGGCAACGATCACTGTGAAGACGAAGAATGGTCTGACGGCCAAGTGTAAGGTTACCGTCGTTGACCTGCCTGTCATCACCGTACATCCGGAAGACATCAATGTGGATCTCAAGGATCCCGCTCTTTTCTACGTAGAGGCTTCCGGTGATGATCTGTCCTACCAGTGGCAGTACAGAACCGCAGTATCCGGCAGCCAGTGGG
>R17__coassemble_768_pt1 | contig 12082 bp, 9 predicted proteins | sample R17__metabat2_low_PE_029 | metagenome-assembled genome bin R17
CTCTGATGATCTCCGGTACCCTGTTTGCGGCCGGTGCCATGGTTGGTATTTTCAACGGAACGGAAATGCTGACTGCTCTGGCTAATGTTATTATCGGCATCATTCCTGCACCGATGGGAGGCCTGATCCATCTGATCTTTGGTGTTCTGGCTATGCCTCTTGGTCTCTGTATCGGTACTGACGCTTACTTCTACGGTATCATGCCTCTGGTTATGCAGGTAGGCGAGACCTATGGTGTTGCTTCCCTCAGCACCGCAGTGACCATGATCATCGGAAAGAACCTGGCGCTGATGGTTTCACCGCTTACTCCGGCAACCTATCTGGCCATTGGTCTTACCAATACCGAATTAAAGGATCACATGAAGTTCAGCATCCCGATCTACTGGATTGCTTCCATCGGCATGCTGCTGCTGGGAATCATCATGATGATCATTCCTCTCTAAAAATAAGCCATTCTGAAAAAACATTTTTTCGGAATATTTTGGAATATTCCCCCTGATCTCTGTCTGCTGGTGCAGACAGAGATTTTTTTTATTTTTTATATAAAAAGCATATTTCGTAGGTTTTCAGATGTATAAAATGAACGATCTATGTGTTATAATTTCAGTACACACGGGAAAGAGAATCTGCTTTATCATGAAATTTCCGCTTCTGAGCCAGGAGGACATCGCCCGAGTGACCGCGAAGCAGGATCCCGTATATACCGGAGTGACCCACATCACTTTCGTAGATGATGATCCCGAGATCCGGAAATCTCTGAAAAAATACCTGACGGATAAAGGAATCACCTGCAAAACCTATGACCATCCGGCGCGTGTACTGTCCCTGATTCAGAATCAGGAACTGCATACCGACCTCATCCTCACGGATTATGCCATGCCGACTATGAACGGATTGGAATTTGCCGAGATTGTCCGCCGTCTGGATCCGGCCCTGCCGATCTTTCTGGTCAGCAGTGCAGCGGACAAAAGCTATGACAGCTATCTCAGACGTAAGGTGATCGACCGATTTATTTATAAGACAGATCTGATCAAGGAGCTGGACGAACTGCTTCAAGGGCGATAGGAGACAGGGAAAATGGTCGGTTTGGTAAATGACCTTTGCACCAATGCGTTGACTTTGCAGGATGAATTTTCTAAGATACCAGTCAACTTGATAATTATAGAAAAATGAGCTAAACTATAGATAAAGCAGACAAGGGCGCCTGAAGAGGCTTCCCGGTCTGCTTTTTTATGATGCACCAGGGGAGCAAAGGCTGAAAAAGGGCGCAGAAGCCCCTTGTGGGCGAATGCGCACTGTTTTCCAGCCTTTAGCGACCCGCAAGAACACGAACAAGTAGTGGGGGAGGGGCCCCGCGGAATACGAATTTTTGGAGCACAGTGAGAGCGAAGCGGAACTGTGCGTGTTTTCATACCGCGTGGAGCTAGAGGCAAGGCCTCCAGCATGCGGGTTTTTTATAAAAGGGGACAGAACTATGCGACATGGATTTATAAAAGCGGCAGCAATCACACCGGAACTTAAGGTTGCGGACATTGATTACAATTGCAAAGAGATCGTTAAGTATATGAAGGAAAGCGAAGGGAAGAAGATAAAGGTTGCGGTATTTCCGGAACTATGCATCACAGGATATACCTGTCAGGACCTTTTCCTTCAGGATGAATTGCTGGAGCAGGCCATCGCGGCCCTGGTTCATATTGCAAACAAAAGTGAAGACATGGAAGGTATCTATTTCGTGGGACTTCCCATGGCCATTGATGGGAAGCTGTATAATATGGCGGCCGGGATCAGCCGGGGTCGAATCCTTGGGCTGGTTCCCAAGATCTATCTTCCCAATTACAATGAATTCTATGAGGCGAGGCATTTTTACTCCGGCCGGAATCTGAATACGGAGATACAGATCCATGGTCAGACGGTGCCGGTGGGAAGCAGGCTCCTGTTTTGCTGCAATGAGATGCCGGCTCTTCGGATCAGTGCAGAATTATGTGAGGACCTCTGGGTGCCGAATCCTCCGAGCATCCGGCACTGCCTGTCCGGAGCTAATCTGATCGTCAATCTTTCTGCGTCGGATGAGATAACAGGAAAGAGTGCTTATCGAAGAGACCTGGTAGTCGGTCAGTCTGCAAGACTGGTATGCGCTTATCTGTATGCGTCGGCAGGCGGCAGTGAATCGACACAGGATGTGGTCTATTCCGGCCATAATATTCTGGCGGAGAATGGCAGCCTGCGAGCGGAATCCGGGATATTTTCCACAGGGATTACCATGGCGGAGTTTGATCTGAAACGGATCGAGGCTGAGAGACGGCGCATGACGACCTACGAAAGTGAATGGGATGAGGATGCGAATATAAACGGAGAAGCTGTCTATCGCCGGATTCCCTTTTCTCTGCATATGGAAGAAACGGAATTAAGCATTATTATTGATCCTAAGCCTTTTGTGCCTTCCGATAAAGCAAAGCGTGACAAGCGGTGCGATGAGATCATCATGATTCAGGCGATGGGTCTGAAGAAAAGGCTGGAGCATATCGGCTGCGGGAGTGCAGTGATTGGCATCTCGGGAGGTCTGGATTCTACACTGGCATTGCTGGTGACGGTTCGGGCATTTGATCTGTTGGGAATGGATCACAGGGGGATCCTGGCGGTGACCATGCCGGGCTTTGGCACTACGGATCGGACTTATGAGAATGCGGTCAATCTGATCAAATGTATCGGAGCGACATTCCGGGAGATCAGTATCGTCAATGCAGTGAATGTCCATTTCGGGGACATCGGACAGGATCCGGATTGCCATGATGTGACTTATGAGAACAGCCAGGCCAGAGAGAGGACGCAGCTGTTGATGGATCTGGCCAATAAAACGGGGGGCATCGTGATCGGCACCGGTGATCTGTCAGAGCTGGCTCTGGGCTGGGCGACCTATAACGGAGATCACATGTCCATGTATGCAGTCAATGCATCCGTCCCCAAGACGCTGGTCCGCTATCTGGTGCAGTATTTTGCTGATACGACAGGGGATAAGCTGCTTGCGGACACCCTGCATGATGTGCTGGACACCCCGGTCTCCCCGGAACTGCTTCCACCGGAGAAAGGACAGATCTCGCAGAAAACCGAGGATCTGGTCGGACCATATGAGCTGCATGATTTCTTCCTGTACCATATGCTGCGATGCGGCAGCAGCCCGGATAAGATCTACCGCCTGGCGAAGATCGCCTTCGCGGGTACTTATGCGGATGAAATGATCCTGAAATGGCTGAGATCTTTTTATAAGAGATTCTTTGCTCAGCACTTCAAGAGGAGCTGCCTGCCGGATGGACCGAAGGTGGGAAGTGTGGCAGTATCTCCGCGTGGTGACTTGCGCATGCCGACAGATGCCTGCGCAGCGATCTGGCTGAAGAAAATCGATGAGATAGGATAGAGATAGGATATATTCGTGCGGCAGCTGACAGCGGCTTCCGTCAGGTTTGATCCATGGCATCCGGCCGGGGGAAAGGCGATTTGACACCGAGAATGTTTGTGGTATTATGTTTGTATCTGCAGATGCCAAAGGCGTCGGGTCCGCTGTTGTAAGGCACCGGATCAGGTAGATGCAATCGTATATATGGAGAACAGACAAATGGCAAGAACAGCAACCATTGAACGTAATACCAAAGAAACCAAGATTAAAGTTACTCTGAATCTGGATGGTACCGGAAGAAGCAATCTGAATACCAAGATCGGCTTCTTCGATCATATGCTGGACGGTTTCACCCGCCACGGCCTCTTCGACCTCGATGTGGTCTGCGATGGAGATACCTGGGTGGATTCTCATCATTCTATCGAGGATACCGGTATCGTGCTGGGTACCGCCATCAAGGAAGCCGTGGGTGACAAGAAGGGCATCCGTCGTTACGGAAGCTGCATTCTTCCTATGGATGAGGCCCTGGTTCTCTGCGCAGTAGACTTAAGCGGCAGACCTTACATGGTATACGATGCTGACTTCAAGGGCTTCCGCTGTGGTGATATGGATACCCAGATGGCGAAGGAATTCTTCTATGCCATCAGCTACACGGCCGGCATGAACCTTCATATCAAGGTCTTCTACGGTGACAATGACCACCACATCATGGAAGCTATGTTCAAGGCCTTCGCCAAGGCTCTGGACCAGGCGACCCAGTATGATCCCCGCATCACGGATGTCCTGTCCACGAAGGGATCTCTGTAACACTGTCCTGCGGCACCACATCGGGGACAGAGCATTTGAAATTGATCAAAAAGAGAGCCGGAGACTGATCACAAATCAGCTTCCGGCTCTCTTTGCTGTGGACTTATCATCCTTTATTCTGCGAAGTGCTTCGTCAGCAGCTCTGCGACGTAGTCTTCGCCTTCCTGCCATTCGTCATACATATTAATAATGAAGCCATGCTTGCTCTTCTCGAAGGTGCGGCAGGTCACGGGGAAGCCGTGGTCCTTCAGCAGCCGGCAGTACTTCTCCTGTTCTGCGACCAGATTGTCGATTCTTGCGATGATGAAGTCCGTGGCGGGGATGCCTGCCAGGTCTTCGTCGGTCGCATATACCAGGGAGACATCGGAATTCTTCCGCTCTTCGTAGGTACGGTTATAGAAGAAGCCATAGTACTCGGTGTTCTTACCGCGGTCGTCCAGCTCACCGCCGTCGAAGTGGTCGTTGTAGTTGTCGCAGGGGGAGTAGCAGAGAATCTGCGCCTTCAGACCGGGGAATGGCTGGTACTGCTTTCTCTGAGATACGGCGGCCGTCAGATTGCCGCCGGCGCTCTGACCGCAGATGACGATATTGTTCAGGTCGCCGCCCCATTGAGGGATCAGAGTATGCAGTTCATCGTAGATGGCTTCCATCTCGATCAGAGCTGCGGGGTACTTGTACTCGGGAGCCAGCACATAATCGATGTCGATGACCAGGCACTTCAGGCGGTTGGCGATCCTGCGGCAGAAGTAGATGTCGCGCTCGGTGTGCGGCATGGTCCAGCCGCCGCCGTGGACATTGATCATGACAGGCATGCTCTCGGTGCTGTCTGCGGGCTTGATGACGTAGATGTGAGACTTCGTGCCGAGCTTCTCGGTGGCAGCGGTCTCGAGGAAATGCTCTTCGCAGGTGGTTGCGTCATCCAGTGTGCGGAAGAGAACCTTCATCTGTTCCGGGACACGGCTGTTGGCGCGGTCGCGGTACTTGCGGGCAATGGCAACCAGTTCTTCTTGAGGAACATCCTTACAGTAATCTAAGAATTCTGCTCTATTCATCTTCTTCTCCTTTATCTTCCGGATTACAGATCTCTTACGGATCCGTCATAGTTGATCTGTGCGTGAATTCCTCTCTGCTTGGGAGGGAACTTCTCGGTGATGTCATCGATGAGCTCGATACCGATGCCGGGGCGGTTGGGTACCTTGATATAGCCGTTCTCCACTTCCAGAGGTTCCTTGAGCATGGCGGCTTCTCCGCCGGACAGGTAGAAGGACGGGAACTCCTGAATCGTGAAGTTGGGGATGCTGGCATCCAGCTGCAGGCAGGCGGCAGTCGATACCGGTCCGAGAGGGTTGTGGGGAACGATGCCGACATAGTTGGCCTCTGCCATGGCGGCTACTTTCTTCGAAGGGGTGATTCCGCCCAGGGCACACACGTCGGGGCGCACGTAGCGGGCCGCCTTCTTCGTCATGATCTGTTCCATCTCCTGGATGTTGATGCAGCGCTCGCCGGTGGCAATCGGGATGTTGATATGGGATGCCACATCGGCCATCACGTCCACATGGTCCGGTGCGATGGGATCTTCCAGGAAGAGAGGGCGGTAGGGCTCGACGGCCCTGGCAAATGCAATTGCCTCCGCGGGATTCAGGCTTCGATGGCACTCGAGAACGAAGTCGAAGTCCGGGCCTACAGCTTCACGGCAGGCAGCGACCTGGTCCACATACTTCTGAACCTTGCCGCAGTAGATGTCATCCTGCACACCGGTCACATCCTGTCTCATATCGCCGGTGATCATCAGGCGGGCACAGTTGAAGCCCTTCGCCTTCAGATCCAGACAACCCTGTGCCATAGTCTCGGGGGTGAACTGGAAGACAGCGCCGTAGCTGCGTACCTTGTCTCTGGTCTGTCCGCCCAGGAGTTCATAGACAGGAACGCCCAGGGCCTTGCCCTTGATATCCCAGAGGGCGATATCGATGGCAGCGATGGCACTCATGATGATGGAGCCGCGGAAGTACATGCTGCGGTACATATACTGGTTGTGGTGCTCAATCTTGAAGGGATCCTTGCCAATCAGGTAGGATCTGAACTTCTGCAGACACTCTGCAGTAGCGTCGATGAATCCCCAGGTGCCGACTTCACCGATACCGGTGATGCCTTCGTCCGTGAGGACCTGGATGAAGAGATACTTGCTGGCGGGAACCAGACGGAGATCTGTGACTTTCATATGTGCCCTTTCTTCCTATATTAATATAGGCTATGGATTCTGTGTGCGGAATCCGTGTGTTCACAGCGATTCCGCGATGTCCTTGTGCTATGCGGGAACGGTAAGATTCTAACCAATCCGGTAGGGGGCCAGGACGTCTGCGTTGATATCCAGGCCTGCGCCGGGTGCCTGACTGGGACTTACCGTACCATCGGCATTGAAGATGACGGGGTTCTTGAAGGCCTCGTAGACCTTAGCATCGTACTGCGGGGGATAGAACTCAGCATAATTGCAGTTGGGAACTGCGCAATCCAGGTGGACATGGATCTGCTGCTGTCCATGAGGGCTCATGACGAGGCCGTTGGCATCTGCCATCGCAGCGACCTTCATGAATTCGGTGACACCTCCCAGGCAGGCGGCATCCGGGTTCAGAATACTGATCGACTGTGTGTTGATTAAATCACGGAAGCCGAAGCGTGTGACTTCGTTCTCTCCGGCAGCAATCGGAACGGTCGTCTTCGCAGCAATCTTGCGGTAGCCGTCGTAGTCATCCTGGTCAACAGGTTCCTCAAGCCAGTAAGGTTCATACTCTTCGATTCTCCTGGCGAATTCGATGGCTTCGAAGAAGCGGTAAGCACAGTTGGCGTCCAGCATCAGCTTGGTGTCTGGGCCGATCACCTCGCGTACTGCCTTGACTCTGGCGGCATCCTCTCTCTGAGACAGAGCGCCAACCTTCATCTTGACGGCCTGAATGCCCCAGCTCTTGTACTCGAGCATCTCTTCCTGCAGTTCCTTGATTCCCTTGTCCTTGGCATAGTAGCCTCCGGCCACGTAGGCGGGAATGCTCTCGCGATATCCGCCGAGCAGACGGTAGAGCGGCATGCCTGCGACCTTGGCCTTGATATCCCACAGGGCCATGTCGATGGCAGATACGGTCTTGCAGCTCGTGCCCTTGCGGCCGATGAACTTGGGGACATAGGTCTTCGCCCACAGCCGTTCGGTATTCAGGGGATCTTCCCCGATGATGGCCTTGCCCATAGACTCAGCGAACTCGATCGCCCAGCTGCATCCATAGCCGGTGATCCCTTCGTCAGTATCGATGATCAGAAGATTCAGGTCATTGTGGGTATAGACATGCTTGCCGTTGGCGATGGGCTTCTCCTTGGGCCAGCGGTAGTGCTCGATGCGGACATCGGTAATCTTCATGGAAGTACTCCTTTCTGTGATGCACCGGGGAGCAAAGGGAAGTCGTCCGCAGGGGCATCGTAAGGTGCAGTGCCAATCGGTTTGGTTGATTGGCGTTCTTGTTTTTCTGTTATAATTATATATTTTTATTGCGTTTGTCGTCCAATACAGGTAAATTAGTAGATGATAAATAAAATTTATGGGAAGAAAGCCTGACGAAATATATATGTAAGAAAGAGGAAATGCTTATGCTCGCTGACCGATTTGAATATATCCTGATGATTGCGCAGGAGAAGAATATGACCCGTGCGGCAAAGAAACTCTACATCTCCCAGCCGGCCCTGACGACCCATCTCAATCGTTTGGAGGCAGAGCTTGGTGTGAAGCTCTTCGACCGCACGAAGAATCCCATCTCCCTGACACCCGCCGGCGCCTTCTATATTGAGAAGATGAAGCATATTACGGCTTCCGAGCAGATGCTGAGAAGTGACCTGCGCAGAATCGCCGCTCCCAATCAGACCTTGCTGATCGGCATCGGCCAGGCGCGCGGCAATCACTGGGCTGCCATGTTCCTGCCGCCTTTCTGTGAGAAGTACCCGGATGTTAATGTGCAGCTGGTGCAGGCCAGTGAGCAGTTCATGGTGGAGGAGCTGAAGAAGGGGAATATCGATATCGCTATCGGTTCCTTTCAGACAGCACTGGATGGACTGACCGTGGTGGATCTGGACCGGGAGAAATTCTTCTTCGCAGCTCATAAAAAGTATTTATTGGCCTCACGTATCCCGCGAGATCAGATCTCGCCGGTGAATCCGCCGGTCATCGCGGCAGAACAGCTTCAGAGGCTGCCCTTTATCATCTCGCCGATTGGCACTGGTATGCGCTCGGATCTGGATGCGATCCTGAATGCGAATCGGATCGAGATGGGGCGGACGATCACGGTCAGCAACCTGATGAACGGACTGAAGCTTGCGAGGATGGGGCTCGGTGTGCAGCTCCTGTCCGGCGCGGCCCTTCAGGCATCTCTGTCCTTCGACCAGCAGTTCCGGGAACCGGACATCGACTATGCAGAGCATTTCCCGGAACTGGACTTCTTCGTCCTCGAGAATATGCCGTCGGCGAGGAGCAGCCTGGCGGTCTATTCGCCGTATTCGGTCAAGGTGGATCTCCTGAAGGATCTGGTGGAAGTCGTGCGGACGCATGTGATACCGAACTGCTCCTTCGCAATCCCGGCGGAGGGGAAGTAGGGGGGATTCCCGCACCAAGCGGAGGAGTTACGTGTGACGCAGGCGCGGAGCCTGCTTGAATATGCGTGACACCGCACCCGCAAGAAACGATGGAGCGTGCTTATAGCTTATATAGCAGCCGAAAAGAAAAAGGCCATCCGGGTGAACCCGGATGGCCTTACGTATCATAAAAGTGTATTTGTCAGCACACGGGAGTCCGAAGTGCGCAGCCCATACCATAATGATGTAAATGCGAGACAGTGTGCCTGCATCATAAGATGTAGAGAAAGTAGGTCGATCGGCTGGATCGCGAATGTTTTTAGCCTGTTGGGAGCGAGCAGAGACAGGCATAGGTGCTTCATTCGATGCAGCATTGCCTGAGAACCCTGTTAAGGCCAAGCCCTATGGGTGGCTGGGTTTCCTCTCCGGCCTTGGTAACTATTTCGAGGGCATGATAGCCCACGCAACCTATGATATCTCAGATGCAAAGATTGAAGGTATCAACAACAAGATCAAGACTCTTCGCAGACAGGGATACTGATTGGCATCAGGTGTTTATGTAAATTATCTTTAACAGGATCATTAAATAAAGCCGGTCATCCACATTGTCAAGATTACAGTTTAATATTCTCTTGATTCGTTCCAGTCTTCTTAAAAAAGTACTTCTCGACAGATAAAGTTTCTTTACGGTTTCTGTCGGACTGCAATTATTCTCAAGATAGGTTTTAAGTGTAAAAAGGTATTCGGATCCTTTTTTCTGGTCATATTCCATTAGACGTAAAAGTCCGGGGGAAGCAAGCTGACGAAGCTTTAAATCACTTTGGCACTTGCGGAGCATATGAGACAGCATGACATTCTCATAATAGAAAATCCAATGTTGAGAATGCGAAGCCAATCCTTCTTCGAGTGCAGCCATAGCCTGTCTGTAGCATAAGCGGATATCATTAATCTCTTTAAAGTACCCACTGACGGAAGCCTTCAGTAGACGGTCCCTAAGGAAAGGACTGATCTGAGAAACATAATCATGCCGGAACCCGACATCTTCAGCTGCCTGTATGATTGCAATAATATGTTTATTATAAGAAAATACGATACTGTCAGGCAGCTTTTTTTCAAGAATATTAGCAGTTGCAAGATCCACATGACTTTGTGTGTCTTCTTCATTCAGGCTGACGACAATGCAGAAGTAATAGTCACTGTTCCAGTGGAATGCTTCAAAAAGACGCTCCAACTCTCTTTTATCTACACTTCCTCCCTCAATGATAGTGATTATTGCTTCTTCGATTTTTCGATGAACGCTATTGGGCATGTAATTTCTTCTAAGGACAGTCTGAGTGAGCACGGGACCGAATAAGGTGACAAGATCATAGTCAGCCTCTGTAAAATCATGTACCCGCGCATCGACGAAGAAACGTCCGACAACCTTCTCTTGTTCAAATACATTATAAAACAGGGAAGGATAATTCACCAAAAGGTCATCATGCCATAGCCCGGTTCCCTTTACTTTATAGCTGGCATCCGTCTGCGGATCAAATTTAAGGACCTCTGAATAGAGGTTCTGAGTATCCTGATCCTCGTAAATATTTGGCACCTCCAGCAGTTCCGAGTATTCTGCATACGCGGTGATCCTGATCATACTGTCCACATAATAAATGGGATTCGTAAAGAAAGGCAGCGCTGTATCCAGTAATGCCTGCAGTCCCTTTTCTTCTAAAAGAATTTGCTGCATTGCTTCATGCCATTGATGGTAACGTTCCAGCACTTCGCAGATCACTTCAGCCACATCCATAATGTCACAAGCTTCTGATAACTCGATATAATCTCTGTCCTTACGGTTGTAATACATTGCAGCCGGCCCGATTGAAATTACCGCGCAATGATCAGGCAATGCTATTTTTTCCGGTAAGTCCCAGGATCTGGCAATCAGGAAAACGTGATCCGGAATGGAATGTCCTGGGCAGAAAATCCTCATCCGGTCATAGACCAGCATCCCGCAGCCTGCCTTGTAAGAGGTAATCGGAAAGTGCTTTTTTAGTTCTTCATAAATAATATGTATACTGATTTCCATACCACATGATACGTTTATTCTGCAAGGAATAATCCGTCTTCTCCTTTTTATTGACTTTATATATGTGATACAAATTGTACCATTTTTTCAAAATAATAACAACATTTTGTAATCTGTTATATCAACATTTTTAATGATATGATTTTGATGTCAAGTGAAAAAGAAAAGAAAAAAAGAGTTAAATTTAGTGAGCAATAAAGGATATTTCTTATTTCTTGTTTTTTTCAATGATTGACACAATATTGTTTAATGATTTAAGAAAGGTAAATGTGGGTATGAAAAATGATACAAAAGCGACCATAGGGAAACTGGGCTTATTGGCATTGTTTATGGTTAATATCGCATATATGGCCGATTTGGCTGTGATTCCCGCTGCTGATTCCATTTATACAGAATTTGCCGATTCACCGATGGTCTTGTTGAATTTTATCCTGACCGGACCGCAGCTGCTGGTAGTTGTCGGCGCCATAGCCGCAACTGTTTTGATGCAGCATATGAGCAAGAAGGATATCATTGTTATTCTGATGATTGTTTTCGGCGTAGCAGAAATATTTGCCCTTGCGATCCGCAATCCTTATTATCTGGCCCTGATGAGAGCGATTGGAGGATTCTGCGGCGGATGTGTAACACCTGTTGCAATTGCCTTGATCAATGAGATTTTTGCAGCGGACAGCAAAAAAAGTGAAACCTATACGGGCATTTTCAATGGATTTACATCCATTATCGGAGCGATCTTATCCGCTGTTGCCGGAATGCTCTGTGCTATTCAATGGGATTGCGTATTTTATGTATACTATGCAACCATTCCTATCGTTATCCTTCTGATTCTTTTTGTCCCCAGAACACCTAAGGAAAAGACCCGTTTTGAGGATTCGGCCTCAGAAGGTGCGGATAACAGTGAAGAGAAGATCAACTATTTTAAAGTTGGTATGGGATTTTTCTCAATGATCATCTGCTTTGCTACTATTAATTACATGTCTTACCTGTCATCCATGTATGTTGCGGAGACCGGTATAGGTAATGAGTCATTTGCCGGCGGTCTTGTCGCAATTCTCACTATTGCAGCAGCTGTGATCTGTTTCTTATTTGAGCCAATCTATTCAAAGCTCGGTAATCAGATCGCCACTTTGATGTATGGTTGCATCCTGATCGGATATTTGCTTGCGGCATTTGCACCATCCACTGTATCTACTGTCATCTGCTATGTGTTC
>R17__coassemble_770_pt1 | contig 12027 bp, 9 predicted proteins | sample R17__metabat2_low_PE_029 | metagenome-assembled genome bin R17
TCTCACGATTCAGCGCACTGACAACACCGGTGGTAACCGACTGACCGATACCCAGCGCATTACCGATAGCAATGACACTTTCTCCCAGACGAAGCGAATCGGAGTCACCCATACGAATCGCCGTAATCGTACTCTTTGTGCTCTCTTCGCTCTCCATCTCAGTTCCCACCAAGGAACAGGCCGAACTGGTCTGCGACAACCGGAAGGATGGCTAACCAAGATATCTATGCATTCGTGATGCAGGAATTGCTGAAGAGCCGATAAGACATAGTGAATGAGTCATGAAAGGGCAAGGAGAATGATTCTCCTTGCCCTTTTGATTTATATACTACTTGGTTGAAGTAAACTTATTGAACCCACTCATGACATCTTTGGATGAAATATTATTAGATATTGAATATTTAGATTGAGAATTCAATCTGATTGCGGATCTTCCATCATTTCCTACGGACACAATATGCCCTCCTTTTACATATACTCTCCAGACGTCTTCGTCCCATCCCTGATAAGGATCATTTACATATATTCCGTAAGAGCCGGAAGAAGTTACGCTAATCAGACCACCCGTAAGATACAGTTTATTACTAATGGGGTATGTAGGATCGTAGGTCTGACACACAATTCCGACATCCTCTGCCAAAATCGTTCCCCCGCTAACTTTCGTTGTCAATTCGCATGTGTTCAGTAATACACCTTGATTGAACACCGCTCGGTCTTTAATATATAAAGCTGTCGGTCCTACCCCGCTTACAACCAACTTACCATTGACGATTCCACCACGGAATGTAGACTTATAACAGCTGATATCTGCCTCCCCATTGATCATACCGCCTGTCATCTCAAATTGTTTCGTCTCAATTCTGCAGGAACCATCAATCACACCTCCGCTAATTTTAACAATAGCTGTCTCTTTCTTCAAATCCGAAGAAAATTCTATGTCGCTTGCAACATCATATAATACCTGATTATTCTCGGAAAAGAAGTATCCGTTTTGTATAACCATAGATACACATGCATCTGTAGAAACTATACTTCCATCTGTTGAGTAGTATGAAATATTACCCTTAAAAATAGGCTTAATATAATATAAATCACCATTTTGCCACAATAATTGGAAAATTGTATTCTTAGCCCGTATTGTTCCCGTTCCTTTTATATACAAATCAGTATGCGATAGAGAAGAATCGCAATTTCCCAAGTAGAACATATACATTGATTCATTTGCTTTACTAATAGTCTTCCCATTCAAATTGATAACCAATTTAGAATCCTGGTAATTATCAATATCAATACTTTTATAATCGAGCACCACATCGGATGTTAATGTAAGTGTATTTCCTGAAATTTTATGATTTCCCCCCAATGCTTCATTGAGCTCATAAATATTTGTTACCGTAATGTACTCTTCTTCTTTTGCATATGTATTTCGGGGAAGGAAAATCGAAACAATAATTACCAAAACAACAATTGCGCATACACCTGAAATAAGTCTAAATTTTTTCATAGTTCCCCCTCCCCCGATTTAGCATAGACATGATAAACCCCATCGTAATCGGTGCCATTGTCTATTGCCTGTACTTTTCGATTAACAACAACATACTTTTTATTATTATATATATACATCCCTTCATACTCAAAGAGCAAATCTGTTGAAGAGCTGTCTGGCTCATCATTTAATATCCTGACAGATGTCAACAGATCATCATCAGTTACATTCGATAGATCATATGTATATATTCGGTTTTTGGAATTATTTTTATTACATAGAATTACATAAAAGTATTCATTCGTATTATCATAGTAGATAGAGTTACCTTCAAACCCAGAAAGATTACAACCATCTGCTTTAAACGAAAAATCCAAACAAATCTTATTATCACTATCAAAATGTACCACATAATACTTGCGATATGTTCCCGTTTTTTTTACGCCAATAATATATTTATTATTCTTATAATATGTAATAGATGATGGGGTATCCCCTGCAAGTTCATCATATGGAAAATCATCGTGAAAATTATATCGCCCTTGAATAGAACCTGTTCTGTCAAAAGCAATTATATCGCTCTGGGTAGATAAATGCTGAAAATTAGCCAAATAAAACATCGCATTATGGTGGGTAATATCATTCGGATGTTGAAAGAGATAATATCTCCCATTGTTATTGATTTGAATCGGATTCTGTGCTGTCGGTGGATTCGTACTCAAATCCAAAACATAAAGAATCGCCTCACAATTATTCTCAGTATTTCTGATATTAGAACACTTTAATACGTATGCCTTATGACTGACCACCACGGCCGCTTGCGTATTATAGCAATGATTTGAAGCACCTCCAATATTATATGCATTGTCAAATTGCACAACAAGTTTGTGCCCGACTTCTACCATAATTATCAGCTCCTTAATCTAAAAGATAATATAATATATATTACATATCTTATACATTTTCAACTTAAGTTTTTATGAAGCACCAGGGGAGCAATGCGGAAAAATGAGCGAATCAAAGCTACGGACACTTTTTCCTCATTAGCGACCCGCAAGAACACGAACAAGTAGTGGGGTAGGGGCCCCGCGGATTGTGAGTGTTCTTAGGATGGCGAGAGCGGAACGCGGAGCTATCCGTGCTGCATCATAAAATGTAGAGCAAATCGGCTCGTCCGATTTGCATCCTTGTTTTTTATGAAAACAGTGAGCCATGGATCCAGATTTTGGGCGCAGCAAAGCAGCGCACAAAAATCCGGATCTATGGCGAGCATCCAAAAATAAGTATGAAACGGGGCGGGGACCCCGTGGAATACGAATTTACACACTAAGAAACTAAGGTAATCAAGGAAAAGCTCTACTGACATATCTTTTTGATTTTACACACAAATTTCGACTTGATTATTATATCTTATTGTCTCTATATAAAATGATGCGAATTTTCTATCATTTTATGTGAATTTCCAGAAGTAAGTGTAAATAGATTCGAATCACCGACTTATAAAGCTTAATTGCCTTGAAAATACACAAAAAACCTGCATTTCCACTTACAGAATTGCAGGTTTTTTGCCATACTATATCACCTTTATTTACTTATCTATCATTGCCATATCCGGGAATAAACTGTTCAATTCCGGATCCGCTCTCCTGCTCCTGAGACTCCGCAGACTCCTCCGTCGCATAATCGGACTTCAAACCGAGAGTTACTTTCAGTTCCTTCTCTACATAACTGCCGTTCTCCAGACGCTGTACCGTAATCGTAACTTCGGTACCTCCCGCATAGTACTGCAGCTCGCTGACCATCTCTTCATATGTGGATACCTCTACTCCATTGAATGCCGTGATGATATCCTGCACCATCATACCGCCCTTGGCTGCCGGGCTGTCATCCTCGATGCTGTATACCAGAATACCTTCGGGAATTCCGTAAGAGGAAGCAACAGATGAGTTCATATCCTTCAGCTGTACACCCAGGTAAGGATACTGGTCTTCACTGACAGCTTCCCTGGGCTCCATCGTGGTCAGGTTCTCGATGATCTCCTTCGCGGAAGAGATCGGAATCGCGAATCCCATACCCTCTGTGTTGCTCTCAGAGGACTTAGCTACATTGATACCGATCAACTCGCCCTTGCTGTTCAGAAGTGCGCCGCCGCTGTTGCCGGGATTGATGGCTGCATCGGTCTGGATGGTCGTCAGCGTCGTATCTTCATCCGTGGTAATCTCACGATTCAGCGCACTGACAACACCGGTGGTAACCGACTGACCGATACCCAGGGCATTGCCGATAGCAATGACACTCTCGCCCAGACGAAGCGAATCGGAGTCACCCATACGAATCGCTGTAATCGCACTCTTCGTGCTTTCCTCCAGATCTGCAATCTTGACACCTACGACTGCCAGATCATTCGAAGGATCGGTTCCCTTGATATAGGCTGACACGGACGAATCATCGCAGAAGGACACATTCACTTCATCGGAATCTTCCACTACATGATTGTTGGTAACGATCCAGAGTTCCTCACCGTCGTCTCCGATGATAATACCGGATCCTGCACCCTCAACCTCATAGGTATTGGACTCTCCGGAACCGGAACCATAGCCATAGTAACCATAGAAGGGATTATAGCCATAGTTATTGTAGTATTCATACACGGTCTTGGTCGTGATCGCTACAACAGAGGGCATGCACAGATCAACTACATCCGTTACATCAGTCACCACAACACTGCTTTCACTCTCTGCTGCAGGAGCCGTAGCAATGGCTGAGGAATTCTGACTATCCTGTGCCGCCTGTGTCTCCTGAGCGGCTTCCTGAGAGGACTCCTGCGTCTCCTCACCGGCATCAGCGTCACCAATCAGGCGATTCAGATCAGATGACACCTCCGTCTTCGTGCTGCCGCCGATCAGACTTCCGATACTCCAGCTTGCCATGCCGACCAGACCACCCACCAGGGCACAGATAGCGATCACCAGAGCGTTCTTTTTCTTATTGCTCTTCTTCGGTCCTCTGCCGCTTCCGTTCTGCCAGTCATAGTTGTCTCTGCCGTTCCCACCGGATCCACCTCTGCCTCCGCCGGAGGTAGGATTGTCGTAGCTATATCTGTTATTCGAAGTACGGCTTCCGGAGCTGCCATAATCATATCTTCCGCTGTTCTGTCGGTTGTCATTGTCAGTTCCTGCATTCTGATCCTGCCGGTACTCGTTATTATTGTTCACAGTTTCTCCGGAATCTCTGCGATCTTCACTGTTCGCTGCACGAAGCTTGAACTCAAAGGGCTCCTGCTTCGGTGTCTGAGGGATCTCATCTCTCATATAGGGCGGTCTTCGATACTCTTCCGGATTCTCCACACTCTTTCGATAAGAGTAACTATAGGTTCCGTCCTCGGTATTCTTGCTTACTGCAGAGTCTGCCTCAGAAGTGACAGCCTTACCCGCCATCTCCTGCGTGGCCTCCGGATCTGCCTGTCCGGTCATCTGCGGCACCTCGGCCTCAGGAGCTTCCGTGCGCTCAGGTTCTTCCGGTTCACTCTGTCCCTGTGCAAGATTCAGGGGATCCAATTCATTATATTCACTCATATTCTATGCCTCCATGGCTCGTAATCCTTCCAGGGGTCGGCATCGCAAAACACTTGCCTCCCTCATCATCTGTGACCGAGTTTAGCAAGTGTTTGTGACAAATCTGTGTTCATTTCTTTAAAATCCATGCACAAATCAGAAACTTAATATCCGAAGACATCTCCCTGCTTATTCTGCAGCTCCCATACCGTACCTGACGGCTCATAATTCGTATTGCCAAACATATTGGCGTGCAATTCTGCGTTATTGGATGTCAGCGTATAAGCATACAGGTAAGCGCCGCCATTCAGCGTCGCATCCCCGGTCGTATAAGGAAATGCTGCTGTAGAGACGAGATCGTACATCGGGAATCCCACAAGCAGCGACAACAGGTCACTGTTGCTCAGATTCGATGCGATCTCCGGCATCACCTGATATGCGGAAGAGACTGCCGACACCGGATTCTTCTTCGCCATAGATACTGCTTTCGATACGACCGTTCGCTGTCGCTCTGTTCTCTTATAATCATCACCCAGTCCCTTGCGCAAACGGCAATAGGTCACTGTCTGGACACCGTCCAGATGACAGAGCTGACCCTCTGAGGAGATATCTTCACTCACATAGGAGGATTCGATTCCTGTATTCTTGATGACTTCATCGATATAATCATTGATTCCGGCGGCCTCCGCAGAGGTGATTGTGAGATCCATGCCGCCGATTCCGTTGATATAGTCAGCAACCGCTGCCCAGGTGTAGGTTACATATTCCTTCACGTCCAGATCAAAGTTGCGATTGATCGTCTGCAGCATCTCCTTCGGACCATAAGCCGCATACACCTCTGTCAGCTTCTTATGACTGCCGTCTGTCGTCTCCACATATGTATCTCTGTAGATCGACAGCAGCTGAATATCGCCATTCTTCTTATTAATACTGAGCAGCATACAGCTATCTGCCAGAGCCCCCTGCGCCAGCGGGTCCTGATCACGGGAATCCACTCCGAAGAGCATGATATTCCGATAACCATCCATAGCCTCCTCAGTAGAAGCCGCCAGATCCTGATTGACAGACACACTTGACTTGGCGAATCCTGCATCCTGCATACGTCCCGCAAAGAGGCCGATCGTCAGATAGCCTACACCGCCGATCATCAGAATCAATAGCAGCAGCGGCACCAGACATCCGCCAAGGCAGCATCCGCCGCCCCTCTTTTTCTTCCGAATCGGACGATCTCCCTTATGCCTTCGGTGTTCCCCGTAACCTCTGCCCTCTGAACGGCGGCTGCGCTGAGACGCTTCCTCCTCTTCGTCACGACGGCGATCCCGAGGCTCATCTTCGTAGCGGCCCTGATACCGAGGCTCATCTTCGTAACGGCCGTGATTCCGAGGCTCATCTTCATAACGGCCGTGATTCCGAGGCTCATCTTCGTAACGGCTGTGATCCCGAAGCTCATCTTCGTAACGGCCGTGATTCCGAGGCTCTTCCTCATAATGGCGGGAATTCTGCTTCTCCTCTTCATAGCGATGACGATTCACGGACCTCTCTTCATCACGGCAGGATTCCCCGCCCGTCCGGCCGGCTTCCTTCTGACGCGGCTCAGGATCCTCCTGTACTTCCGAAACCGGGCTTACGAAGGTATTCTCTTCATGCTCGTAATTCTGATGAATCTTCCGACTCAGGTCTATATCCTCAAAAGCATCCTCTTCCTCTGCAGGTTCCCCGGGCACATCTTCAGAAAGGTCATCCTCATAGTCGTCATCTTCATAGAGATCATCTTCATAGTCATCGTCCAGATAATCATCATTATACGGCTTCGAAGATCGTCTTCTGCTTCCGGCAGATCTTCGATTACGTCCGGAATTTCTGTCGTTTCTCATCCGATATCTCCTCTCCGTCCCATGATTCCATCATTCTGTATGCTCCATGGTTTTGATTTCTTACAGATTGAACTCCCCGTTGAATACTTCCGTAGCAGGTCCGCACATCTCTACATGTCCATTGTCCTGTCTCCAGTGAATGTTCAGAGTGCCGCCCAGAAGCTTCACATCTACTTTTCTTCCTGTGTATCCGGCCAGTGCACAGGCTACAGCCGTGCCGCAGGCGCCGGTTCCGCAAGCCATCGTCTCATCGGAGCCACGCTCCCATACACGCATCTTCACATGCTGGCGATCTACGATCTGCACGAATTCCACATTCGTACGATTAGCAAATCTTGGATGCTTCTCAATGACCGGTCCGATCTCCTCGATCTTCAGACTGTCTACGTCATCGATGAAGAATACCGCATGGGGATTACCCATGGAGATATGAATCATCTTCATGATCGTGCCATTCACATCCAAATCTTCCCAGATCTGGCTCTCGGTCAGATTCTCTGCCACTTCCGGAGCAAGAGCGACTTCCTGATTCTGGCTCAGGAGCACCGGCAGACCCATATCCACATTCGCGCGGCTCACCTTGCCATTCTTCACGGTAAGTTCGATCTCCTTGATGCCGGAGAGGGTCTCGATACGAACCGTTGTCATGTTCGTCATACCATGGTCATATACATACTTGGCAACGCAGCGGATACCATTACCGCACATCATCGCGCGGGATCCGTCAGCATTGTAGATATCCATACAGAAGTCTGCAACCTCCGAGGGCTTGATCAGGATCAGACCATCCGATCCGATTCCAAAGTGTCTGTCGCTGACAAGCTCAGACAGGCGACCGGGATCCAGGGGGAGCTCTTCTTCCAGACAATTCACATAGACATAATCATTGCCGATGCCATGCATCTTCGTAAACTTCATTGTCCATCCTCCTATTCTTATACATACTCTATTCCTATACGGCCTTATCCCTCAGCAGACCGCACGGCCTTCCCTTACAGGGAGTTCTTCGCCTTAGAAATTCTACAAATCAATACTATACCATATGAACGCAAATACGTCAATCTAAGCTCTATCTCTGATGATCTGAAGACAAAACCAATTCCTCTTTCTGCTTTCGCGACAACCTCTTAATATGCCACTCCCTGCTCATCGCCGATTGCTTCGTATCCAGGGATTCATAATAGATCAAGGAGACCGGACAGCGCACTTTCGTATACTTGCCTCCCAGACCTCGATTGTGAGCGCTCAGACGGTGTTCCAGATCGTTCGTCCAACCGGTGTAGAAGGTTCCATCGGCGCAGCAGAGAATATAGGTATAATTCCCCTTCTCTCCCGGACATGGAATACTTCTCCACACGGATTCAGACCTCTTATGATCATCCATTGAAGGAATAAGGATCCAGTCCGCTCCTTGCACCACAATCCAGCGCATCGATCTGCTCGAGCTCGTCTGCAGTCAATTCAAAATCAAAGATACTGATATTCTGCAGTACTCTGTCATAGTCCGAGGACTTGGGAATCGGCAGCTGCCCCTTCTGGATATGCCAGCGAAGAACAACCTGTCCGGGCGTCTTTCCATACTTCTCTGCCATCTGCAGAATTGCAGGGTAGGTCAGATCCTTGGAGCGATTGATGGGGCTATAGGCGATCGTCTGAATGCCATGATCCACACAGAAGTTTCTCCAGGGCTTCTGCTGGTGACTGGGATGCAGCTCCAGTTCATTCAGGACCGGATACGCACCGAACTCACGGTTCAGGACCTCCAGCTGATCCGGAAGGAAGTTCGAAGTGGCAGCAATGCGGCAGATTCCCTTCTCCTGCAGACGCAGCAGCTGCTCATAAGCCTTCAGGCGGCGGCTCTCATCGATGCCCGGCCAGTGCAGCAGATAAGCATCCAGATACTCCACCTGCAGATCCTTCATCGTCTTCATCGCTGCAGCTTCTACATTCTCATAGTCTGACGGCCAGCACTTAGACAAGATGAACAGATCACTTCGGATATCTCCGAGTGTTCCCAGAGCCTTGCCGACAGCGTCCTCATTGCCATACTTTTCCGCAGAGTCAATATAGCGGTAACCAACCTCCACTGCACGAAGGACACCTCTTGCGATCTCATCACCGAAGGCATTGTAGCATCCATAACCCATGCAGGGCATCTCTATGCCATTACGCAGCTTGATATATTCCATAGTAGTTCTCTCCTTATCCCTATCGCTTTACTCTATCTGTAACTATCTTCTAGGACTTCTTCTTCAGCGCCTTGTAGGCTGCCTCTGCTTCCGTCAACACATCATAATTATCCACATAAGATCTCTGATTACCCGTCAGCTCTTCATAGACCTGTCTGGCTCGCTCGATCTGGTCTTTACTCTCCTTTGTCACGTCACCGATCGCGTTGATTGCATCAATGGCCGACTGAGCGATATCCTCATCTGTCTGCTCTGTCTGGCTGTCGGACTCTGTTCCCTCAAGGTTATAACAGATGACCGGGGTTCCTTCCGATACCAGGCTGTAGAGCTTCTTCGCTACCGCATAGGGAAGATTCACACAGCCGTGAGAGCCGCTGCTCTTATAGATATCATTGCCGAAGGAACTTCTCCAGGTCGCATCGTGAAGACCTACATTCTCATTGAAGGGCATCCAGTAAGAGACCGGCGTCTCATAGTTCTCACCCACAAGTGTTGCATCTCGCTGCTTATAGGTGATTCCGTATACGCCTTCCGGAGTACCATTCCCCTTGGAGGGATTGCCCGAGACAAAGTCGGACTCCAGAACCAGCTCTCCGTCCTGATAGAAGAAGAGGTGCTGTGCTGTCAGATTAACTTCCACATAAGTGTCTCCGTAATCATGTTCGCCATAGCTTGCCGCCGTCTGATAGTATACCGGCGTTCGCTGACCGCTCTCACCGGCTTCAATCATAGCCGTCAGTTCCTCGGCTTCCTTTGTGTAGTTCATCCACCAGCCATAATCTCCATCGTCCAGAGTTACCGTCTCTCCGTAAGATGTGTCAAATGTTCTGCTCCGGAAGATGGAATCATAGCGCTTTCTGAGAGTCGCCACGTAATCTGCCACCTTATCGGTATCCAAAGTGACATTCAGGTCACTGTCGATACTGATCCACTGACTGATTAGACTTCCGTCCAGCACTTCCTCGGTATCATCAAAGTCGTAAGTTATCCTCACAGAAGTATACTTCTCCAGTGCTTCCTTCTTTGCAAGAAGTGTGGGATCATCCTTCGTAATAGCCGGCGTCTTATAACAGTCTAATGTATTGAGATCCAGAGATGTCTCAAGCGCCAGAACCGCTTCCTCGAGAGCTGCTTCCACAGTCTTACGATTCACCTGATTGCCCTGCACTTCATCTGTGATCACATATCCGACACCATCCTGATAGTCTGAGAGAGCAGCATCCTGCGGCTTCACAACAAAGTCGTCCTGGAAGCACTGCAGACGATCAACCTTCTCCTTCCACAGCTTAGCATCATAGGCAACGATCGTATCCAGGGTAACTTCTCTCGGATTCCACAGTGCAGTGATCCAACCGAAGCCTTCCTGTTCTGCAAGCTGACGGTCCAGCGAATCATCAAAGGTCAACTGCAAGCCAATCTCCTGCCCCGTAATCGATTCCGTGATGCTCCCACCATCCCCGGTTCGCTCTGTCAGTTCCAGCGTATAGTCCGCCAGCTGGTCCTGCAGGACCTCCTTGACCTGAGCCTCTGTCATCTGAAAGACCGATACTCCATTGATTGTGGTGCCGTAGGCATAGTGGCTGCGGAAGTATCTGTTGCCAATCAGCCATCCGAGCAGAAGCAAGATCAATAGAATCGCCAGAACTACCGGCAGGATCATCCCTGCAGGGTTCTTCCGCTTCACACTTCCTGCCCCATACTTCTTATGTTGTCTGTTCTCACCGTCCAAAGCTCACTCCTTTCCGAGAAGCACAACGACTTCTCCGATTGATTAGATGCTCTCAGGTGCTCTTCCCAGAATACGATTCTTACGATTCAGGAGTTCCTTCAGAAGAGCTCTGTCATTCATCAGCTTGGGATGCTTCTTCACGCGGGCAATCAAGCCATTCAGTGCAATCACCGCCTGATCTCTTCCACAGTACTCTACTGCGAAGTCGTCTGCCGCAGCTTCGAAGTCCATCACCTCACCATTGACGATGCTCAGATACTGCTCTGCTGTATACCCCTGTTCCTTACGGGAAGCATAGTTCAGATACTCTTCCACATGCTCGGACATCGTATGGAAGTAACCAAGCTCGTGCCATATGGAGAATAGAGTCTCGGGATCATTCTTATATAAGCTGTTTGCCATACGGTTGTTCAGAATGATCCTGCAGGATTGAATATAATTCTCCGGATCTACATATAAAGTCGGGAAGATGGAATTCTGGGCATTCAGATATTCCGGATCTACTTCCAGGGCAATACGCAGTGCAGGATTGGAATCATTGAAGATGTAGCCAATCACTCCATCCATATTCTCAGGCTTCTCCTCCGGCAGTGCATAGTAATAAGCCATACGATCTGCCTCTACATGAAAGATTTCATAAAAACGTCTCATATTTCTTGCCATTTGTATTCTCCTTTTTAAAGAAAACGGACGGATTCCCTTCGGAATCCGCCCGCTCATCTGCGGATAACAGGACTTGAACCTGCACGCCATCTGACAATAGAACCTAAATCTATCGCGTCTGCCAATTCCGCCATATCCGCTTGATAATAAAAAGAAAACCCTTCAGATCTTACATCTAAAGGGTTTAGCGTGAGTGAGAAGATTCGAACTCCCGACACCTTGGTCCGTAGCCAAGTGCTCTATCCAGCTGAGCTACACTCACACTCTCTGTTATTGCTAACAGGTAGCGACCCGAATGGGACTTGAACCCATGACCTCCGCCGTGACAGGGCGGCGCTCTAACCAACTGAGCCACCGGGCCATATTGAATTGGGAAGATTATTCTTACGAATAATTGAAGTGGACCTTCAGGGACTTGAACCCGGGACCGATCGGTTATGAGCCGACTGCTCTAACCAACTGAGCTAAAGGTCCAAGTGACTCCAACGGGATTTGAACCCATGTTACCGCCGTGAAAGGGCGGTGTCTTAAC
>R17__coassemble_776_pt1 | contig 11944 bp, 8 predicted proteins | sample R17__metabat2_low_PE_029 | metagenome-assembled genome bin R17
ATATCGGAAGGAGCCTGCCCATCAGGAAGTTCGCCCATATCGGAAGGAGCCTGTCCATCGGGAAGCTCGCCCATATCGGAAGGAGCCTGTCCGTCAGGAAGCTCGCCCATCTGACCGGGAGCACCGCCCATGTCTCCCATACCGCCGGAGGTGGACTTGGCATATCGGCCTTCGATAAAGGCGGCTGCCCGGTCTTCGCTCGTCATGGCAGCGACCTCTTCGTCGCTCATAGCGTTGCCGTCCTCATTGAACCAGGTCCAGCCTTCGGCATAGTCCAGGTTATCCAGGTAGCTCTGCAGGTTGGCGATGAATTCGGCCAGGTAGAGGTCCACGTAGGTGCCGCCATAGCCGTTCGTATCGGCGTACAGGTCTTCATCGTACTCAATGGTCAGCGTAACCGTATCGTCCTCATCACCGTCGGCGTTTAGGTCCAGACCAACGGCGGATTCCTCCACTGACAGGTCCTGCGCATTAATATATTCCATATACTCTTCGGACAGGTAGGATGCCACCTGCTCCTGGAAGTCTGTGTTGAAGTTGTAGTCGGTGTCCATGTAGTATTCGAATGCCATTGCCATGTCGGCTTCGGCCAGTGAGGTGATGGCACTGTAGGCAATGCATCCCCAGGCACCATCGGAGATCTCATAGGAGGTTCCGTCGATGGTTACGGTCGTGGAGTAGGTGCCATCTTCATTCTTGTAGACACCAACAGCACCGGCTTCGATCTCATAATCGTAGTAGTCGGAATTGTTGGAGGTTGCCGCGAACATGGTCGCATGAGCACCGCCGCCGGAACCGCCGGTGGACACGAAGTAGTTCACGCTGCCGGGCAGATTGCCGAGCAGGATATTGTACTTCACGAAGCGGGCTGCATTCTTCTGGTCAACCAGGCAGGTGGGGGCATCACCGGTGTAGACAGTCTCTCCGCTTTCGTCGGTGACGGTGTCCTGCTTACCGCGGTTGCCGCAGGATACGTTGATATAACCCTCTCCGGCATAGGTGGTGGAGGCAAGGGTATTCGTGGAGGAAGCGTAGCCGGCTGCACCGGTATTCAGGATGACCGGAGCCGTGGCTGCCGTGTAGGTCTGACCATTGGTGCTGGTGATGCTCGCTTCATAGTCGATCACCAGGGAACCCTTTACCGCTTCCGTGTAGTCGGCGCTCGTTGTGTCTGCGGTGCCGTCACCATCGGTATCGATGCCGGTGACATAGGCGCCGGGAACACAGACCGAGACGCCTTGCTCTTCGGGAATCTCCGGGTAGGCAACTGCAGAGACGACGGACAGGACCCAGGCATCGGCGCTTGCATCGTAGGACCACTCCTGGTCTTCATTGTTCGCCAGATTCAAAGTAGATTCGATGTAGGCCTGATCGCTGTCGGCGGCTTCGGTCACTTCGGTTGATTCGTTTGTGGTCTCGCTTGCCGTGGACTCTGAAGAGGAAGAACTGCATCCGGAACAGCATCCGGCAGCCATGCATAAGGTAAGAAATAGTGCTAAGAACTTATGATTCATGTGTGATACTCCTGTATATGTGATTGATTTGGGTCGGGATTGGCTTGTGATGTCTGTATTCTAAAGCAGGAGTGTGAAGAATGAGTGAATAATCAGAGAAAATTTTGCGGAAGCGCCCGCGCTGCAAGTCAACTTGACTGTTTAGCGCGGGCTTGTGCCCGCGCCGGAAGAAGAAAAGTCACACCAGCGCGGGTCTGAAGCAAGCAGGAAGGGAGAGCGCCCCCGCGCTGTAAGTTGACTTGGCTGTTTAGCGCGGGCTTGTGCCCGCGCCGGAAGAAGAAAACGCACACCAGCGCGGGTCAGGAGCAAGCCGCCAGGTGACCTTGCCCTTCAAATGTCCATTCGTGCCCTAAAGGACTAGCTTCGCGTCGCGAGCATGATGGACGCTTGAAGGTCTTATCACATGCAAGTCGAGCCCTGCCGGGATGTGCTATCACACCTCGGCAAGGCTCTTTATAACAATGCGGCAAACACAAAACAGACAAGCAAGAAAGATGAATATTGTTTGACTATCTGATTCACAGTGAGAATGATATAATCTTATGGGAGGCTATGTAACCCCACAGATTATGTTCTGTTGTGGTGAACTGGGTGCGGACCGGGAGCTGACTTCCAGATTCCTCGAGATGGGAATCGATGAACTATCGGTCGCCCCGGCGATGGTGCTTCCGCTTCGTAAGTGTGTAAGGGAGTGTGACTGATGAAGATAACGATTGCGATTGATTCTCTGAAGGGCAGCCTGACTTCCCTGGAGGCTGGTGCTGCGATTCGGGAAGGTATCCTGCGGGCGATGCCGGAGGCCGAGGTCTGTGTGCGGCCGCTTGCGGACGGCGGAGAAGGAACCGTGGAGGCTCTGGTCCTTGGTATGGGCGGAAGGCTTGAGACGGTGGAAGTGACAGGCCCGGTCGGCCGTCCGGTATCCTGCACTTACGGAGTTCTGGAGGAAGAGAGCGGGAGAACTGCGATCATAGAGATGTCCGGTGCTGCCGGAATCACGCTGGTGGAAGCCTCCGAGAGGAATCCCCTCTATACGACAACTTACGGTGTTGGAGAGGTGATTGCCGATGCCATCGGTAAGGGCTGCCGCAGGTTCCTGGTTGGAATCGGAGGCAGTGCAACAAATGACGGCGGCATCGGTATGCTGCAGGCTCTGGGGTTCGATCTGCTGGACATCGAGGGGAAGCAGGTTCCCTTTGGCGCGCGAGGTCTGGAAGTGCTGACCGGAATCGGGACAGAGCATGTACTGCCCGAGCTTGCCTGCTGTGAGTTCCGCATCGCCTGTGATGTCAGCAATCCTCTCTATGGGGAGCAGGGATGCAGCGCTGTCTATGGTCCTCAGAAGGGGGCAACTCCGGAGATGATCCGGCAGATGGATGCCTGGCTGTCAGCATATGCAAAGCTTGCAGAGGCGGCAGGCATGGGTGAGCATGCGGACCTTGCCGGCGCAGGAGCTGCCGGTGGGATGGGTTTCGCGTTCCATACCTTCCTTGGCGGTCGTCTGGAGCCCGGTGTGCAGATCATCCTGAATGAGACCCATCTGGAAGATTATATCCGGGAAGCTGATATCGTGGTGACCGGGGAAGGCCGGTTGGACAGCCAGACGGTCATGGGCAAGGCACCGATCGGAGTGGCAGAGCTTGCGAAAGGGCAAGGGAAGAAGGTCATAGCATTTGCAGGATCGGTGACGAAGGATGCTGTGGTATGCAATGCGGCCGGAATCGATGCCTTCTTCCCCATTCTTCGAAGGATCTCGACACTCGAGGAAGCGATGGATACAGAGTGTGCATACGCCAATCTGGCGGATACGGCGGAGCAGGTATTCCGGTGTATCTCGATGATGGAAGCAGCAAGGCGGTGAACGCAAAACAGACATACAAAACATATCAGAACCGGCCGCATATCCTTAGAGCGGATAGGCAGTCGGAAGTCCCCATTATATTAATGAAAGGAGAGGGAGATGGACCGAGAAGAGATCAGCCGGGAATCGTCTTCCCTTTTCTTGCTTCCCTCGGTGTCATTCCATAGGCCTTCCTATAGCACTGGGCGAAATAACCCGAACCAGAGAAGCCGCTGAGCAGTGCGATCTCCGTGATGGAGAGGTCGCGCCTCTCCTTCAGCATATGCTGGGCGATCTCCAGACGATAACTGTTCAGGAAGTCGATCGGACTTGTACCCAGGTAGTGTCGGAAGATCTCACAGCAGGTGCTTCGGCATACGCTGCCTGCTGCAGCAATGTCCTTCAGGGTGAGCGGTTCTGCATAGTGTTGGTGGATAAAAGTCAGCATCTCACGACAGTCATTCAATCCTGCATCCGGCTTCCGTCCGGGCTCCTCCTTCAGGAGATCATAATATTCCGTGAATGCCAGCCAGAATTCCACCGTACGGTGGATCAGCCGTAATTCATATCCACTTTGGCGGTCTGTCTTCTCCCCGACGATATCCTGCATGAATTCTGTAATCGTACGGTGAAACGGCGTGCCGGAATCATAGACGAAGTACTCGAAAGCGGTATCCCGCAGGGCAGGCGCTACGGTTCGGTCCCAGATCTTCCCCGCAGGCGCTAACAGCGCCGGATGAATCAGAAAGCAGACAAAGGTGCAATCCCGGCCATCCACATGTGTGGAGTGATTAATCTGGCGGGAATTGATAATCGTGCAGGAATTCGCCGTCAACCGCAGTACCTTGCCGTTCACATGATAGTCCAGCATCCCATCCAGGATGTACATGAACTCAATCTCCTCATGCCAGTGAGGATATGAACGCATCCCCTCATACTCTGAGAGCTTGTGGGTCTGAAGGTACAGGCGGATCCCCGACTCATCATAGTCCACAACCTCCGATCGGTCCGTCAGGACCTTCACATGAATCTTCTCACGATTGCAGGCCGCGCCATCTTTGCGGTCTTTTATTATGGACGATTTCAACATTATCCTCCTACAATTTTGACAGTATTACGAATTATTTCATACTATCATAACAATATCAGAGAAGAAAAGCAACCGCATCCGCAGTAACTGCTGCATGCGGATATCATGAGCAGGAGGTTCCTATGGGTAAGAAAACCATGACATCCAGAGAACGCGTTCTCGCAGCTATCAATCATCAGACACCGGACAGAGTGCCCGTCGATCTGGGCGGAACTGAGGTTACTACCTTCAGTGTCAGAGCCTATCAGAACCTTCGCGACTACCTTGGGCTGCCCAAGGAGCCCTGTGAACTGACCCAGCTCTTCATGTATGTAGCCAAGGTTGATCCTACCGTTCGTCAAATGCTCGGCATCGACACTGCTGCACTCGTATATCCGGTGGATACGAACAATGTTCGCACCAACAAGCTGAAGCGTTTCGTGGCCAATGACGGTGGAGAGGCATGGATTGGAGAAGGCAACGCATGGGATCGCCTTGAGGACGGCTCCATCGTGATGTATCCATGTGGCAACCGCAATGTCCCGGCGAGCACGAAGATGCCGAAGGATGGGCATTTCTTCGATAATATTATGGAGAGACTTCCGGAATGGGATGAGGACGATGATAATGCGAGAGAACACTGGAAAGATGACTTCCGCCTGATCCCGGACGATGTAGCAAGAGAGCTGGAAGAGGAGTCGATTCACCTGTTCCGAGATACCGAGTGTGCTGTTATCGGACAGTTCCCGGACTTCTTCCTCGGCGATGCCGGCACGATCCCGGGCTTCTTCGTTGAGAATCCGCCTAAGGGTCCCCGCCGTATGGACGACTGGCTGGCGTGCAACCTCTCGAATCCGGAGTATATCAAGGAAGTTCACGAGATGCAGACAGAGATTGCTCTGAAGAATCTGGAGACTTACCGCGAGGCTGTTGGCGACCGCATCCAGATCATCCGTATCAGTACCGCTGACTATGGCACTCAGATTGGTCCCATGATCTCCCCCGACACCTTCCGTGAACTCTATAAGCCTTACTATAAGAAAATCAACGACTGGGTTCACAAGAACACGAACTGGAAGACCATGTATCATTGCTGCGGCAATGTGACCTACTTCCTTGACGACTACATTGACATGGGCTGCGAGATCCTCAATCCGGTGCAGATTTCTGCCCGCGGTATGGATCCTGTGATGCTGAAGGAACGCTGGGGAGACAAGATCACTTTCTGGGGCGCCGGTGCCGACTCTCAGGGTGTACTTTCCTTCGGAACTCCCGATGACGTCCGTGCACAGGTACGTGAGCGCCTGGAGATCTTCAGTCCCGGCGGCGGCTATGTCTTCAATCCTGTTCACAACATCATGGCCAACACCAGCATGGATAACTTCATGGCAATGATGGACGAAGTAAAGCGATTCAACGACATGTATTAAGACTAACATTTCAGGAATGTCCAACAGGGACTCATAGAAGAGCCGGTCGAGTTCTTCTATGAGTCCCTGTACTGATTCATACAGCAGTTGATCCCCAGGAGAACGCGGTCCTCGAAGGAGTCCCACTTGAGTCCGGTCAGGATCTCGATACGGTTCAGGCGGAAGAGCAGAGAGGTTCTGTGGATGAAGAGTTCCTCTGCTGATAGGTATCGGTGATCGCCAGATACTTCAGATTCTTATCGATCAGAATCAGTCAAAGCTTCAGTTCCTTCTCCGCATATATAAGGAGTCTGTGGATATCCTGCTCCTTCTCAGCAATATCCCGCATGGCATTCGTCAAGAACATGGTTCGTATCTCAAGCATCGTGAATGAATACCGCTACAATTACAGCTTCAAGAAGTAAGGAAAATGCCCTGCCGGGATGTGATCACACCTCGGCAGGGTTATTTGCTATAACGAAACGTCCCTGAGCCGGCCGATTATTCTGCCTTCGGTCCGGGAATACCGCCTTCCATCGTGAAGCTCCAGGGCTTCTGCTGGAAGCTGAGGGTCACACCACCGGTGACATCGATGGTTTCGCCGACCATGAAGTTGGCCATGTCCGTGCACATGGCGAATACGGCCAGAGCTACTTCATCCGGATTCATGGCAATGGGAGTCTCGGCACCGGCGCCCTGCATCTCTGCGGCGAGTGCCATGCTGTAGTTGGCAAATGCTCTGTTGTTGTTGGACAGTGCGCCTTCGGAGAGCATTCCGCCGGGGGCTACGCAGTTGACATTGATGCCGTACTGGCGAAGTTCCTTGGCGATACCCATGGTCATGCTGGCAATAGCACCCTTGGCTGCATTGTAGTGGGTCATCATACCAATCTTCGCCGTGTCAGAGCCGTGTCTTGCAGCAGAGGAGATGAAGACGATCTTGCCCTTTACCTGGTTGCGGATCATAGAACGGGCAGCAGCCTGTCCCATGAAGTATTCGCCCTTCAGATCGATGCTCATTACATGATCGAATTCTTCTTCGGGCATATCTACATAAGAGAACATGCTCCAGGTAGCTGCGTTGGCTACCAGAATATCTACCTTACCGTAAGTTTTCTCTGCGTACTCTACCACAGCATAGCAATCGCTTACGATGCTGACATCTGTCTTGAACCAGCTGACCTCACGTCCGCGTCCGCGGAATTCGGCTTCGGCCTTCTTACCCTTCGCTTCGTTGCGGGAAGCGATGACAACCTTAGCACCGGCCTCGCTGAGACGGTTAACCACATTGTAGCCCAGACCGGAAGCACCACCGGTCACGATAGCAACCTTATCCTGCAGATTGGTGAAGACCTCTGTCAGACTCTTCGCCTGCATCACGTTGCCGAGGGTTAAGTTAGCGATCATCTCCGGAGTCAAAGCACCGGACTGTTCTTTCTCATTGCTCATAAAATTCTCCTTATTGACGGTTTTCTACTTAATTCTAAGTATTTTTAACGGTTCTTTTTGGCCTTATAATAGATCATATCTATCTTCTCGTGGGACTCAGACTTATGTGAATACCCGGGATGATATCAAGTGAAAGGAGACGAATCGATGCCGGATATTACATTTGCCTTCCCCAAAATCAGGAATACCGATCCATCCTGCTATATTGATGCCTATCATCTGGTGCTGGAATGCAGCAAGGCTCGCAGTCCCCGAAGCTTTGCAACACGTCTTCTGGATCTCCTGAATAAGATGTGTCCGTATGACAGAGCATTTGTATTCTTCCTGGATGTGAATGGGAAGCTGTCCGGCAAGTATGTAATCAATATCCCGGATGTATGGACGGAGGAATATCTGAATTATTATCTTGCGGAGGATCGCTGCCCGAGAGAATTCTCTATCATCCGGTCACAGAATCCATTCCGAGATAACAACGTGAATGTTATACGCTGGGCGGATGTACCGGAGGATGAATTCATATCTGATTACATCAAAGCGCAGCATCTGTCCTATTCGATGGGTTTTAACTGCCGGGATATGAATGATAGTACTCGTGTTGTCTTCGCACTGGACCGGGTAGAGAATAAGCCTTTCTCGGAGATCGAGATTCAGAGAATGCAGTTGGCCGTACCGATCCTGGATAATATGTACCGCAACTTCTTCTATCAGGGAATGGACTCCGGCTCAGATTCTCAGAATTCTGCCTGGACGGACTATCATTTCACCAAGCGGGAAACGGAGATCGTCAACCTGCTATGTCAGGGAATGAGCATTTCCAATATCAGCGATACACTCTTTATTGCGAAGACGACGGCATATAAGCATATTGCACATATCTATGAGAAGGTGGGGGTGTCCAGCCAGAAAGAACTGCTGTTTCGGCTGATGGACCTCTAACAGGCATGGCCACCTTCACTGAGGGAGTTGTCAGTGAAGGTGGCAGATGACTGCTTAGAAGTTGGCCATCATGGTGTTGAACTTCTCCAGTTCTTCTTCGTCCATATGGTAGCCATGCTTATCCTCAGGATATGCACCGGTACGAACATCGTTCGCCCATGCGCCGTATGCCTGGCACAGGAAAGGCATCAGCTGAGCATATACCTTGGCGTGGGATGCGGGCTTGGGCATCATGCCGAAGGTATCCATATCCACCATCTCGGAACCATCGCAAGGTGCGCCGGCGGCAATCGATACTACCGGTACTCTCAGCTTCTCAGCGATTGCCTGAGATACTTCCATGGGGGTCAGCTCGATGGTCATGCCGCCCATACCATTCTCCTGGTACTCATAGCCCCACTTGAAGATACGGAAGGCATCCTCAGCGGTCTTTCCAACCTTGGCATATCCGGTTGCGTTGGTCTGCCATCCGGAGACTGCACCGATGTGTCCATAGGTAGGAACGTAATTGTCGGACATGAACTTCAGAATCTCATTCGAGATGCCCATGGGGAGCATGGAATCTGCACCATCATATACCCATTCAGCGCCCCAGCGCACAGCCTGTGCCTTGTCTACATAGGTTGCGGTGGGCATGTAGTAGTTGATATGAATGATATTGGTGTACTCGCGGTATTTGCGGATGGATAATCCGGCGGTGATCAGTTCTGCATCCAGATCGTAAGCGGTACGGTTGCTCAGGATACTGGGGGTACGCAGAATATCGCATCCTACGAGTTCTGCAGCCAATCCGAAGACAGGACCAAGCTCTGCAGGACACATCTGAACGATCTTCTCGCCCTTATCCTTCATCTTCTGAAGGTAGCGCAGATTCTTTCTGACCTTCGTAGCGGTTGACATCTTGATTTCTTTCTTCTCTTCCATAGTTTTTCCTCCTTATAGGTGATCGCTCGGTCGGGAAGGTCTTCCCAACGGTGATTTATAAGAAGAGTAACATGCAAAATGAGATAAAAAAATACCAAATCATGAGTATATTGATGCTTAATTATGAAAAATACTCAAAATTAAGTATATATTGCAACAAGGGAAGAGTACTTAGTTTTGAGTATTCTTCCGTCATTCGGAATCTAATAGAATAAGAAATGAATAGATCGGCTCCCGAGCTTACGGCAGGGGCCGAAGGAGGAATCACGAACGATGCAGATCATATATCATACCGATGCCAGAGAACAGATGATGCAGGGGGTGGACTATCTGGCAGATGCCATCAAGGTAACCCTGGGACCCAAGGGCAGGAATGCAGCGCTGGACCAGAAGGCGAATCTTCACGGGGCCTCCTATGCAGACGATGCCGCTGCCGGAAGCCATGTGCTGATTACCAATGATGGTGTGACTATTGCCCAGTCTATTGTACTGAAGGACCCTGTTCAGAAGATCGGGGCGGACCTGATCAAGGATGCTGCCAACAAGACCAACGATACCGCAGGAGATGGTACGACCACGGCGACTGTGCTTACGCAGGTTCTGCTGCATCGATTGAATCATCTGATTGCCGCGGGCTATGATCCTTTACAGCTGCGCCGAGGTATGAAGGGGGCTGCAGATGTGGTGTTGGAAGAACTGAGGAAGCACGCAGTGCCGATCCGGAATGCAGAGAGTCTTGCCGCTGTCGCGACGATCTCATGCCAGGAAGAGGATATGGGACAGCTGATTGCCGATGCCTTCTCGAAGGTGGGTATGGAGGGCGTCATCACCATCGAGGATTCCGGACGCGATCAGACAAGCATGACCATCCAGGAAGGCATCGTATTCGACAGAGGTTACATCGACCCGCTGATGGTAACAGACAATAAGACGCAGACTGCGGAGCTGGAGAATCCTTATATCCTCCTCTGCGACACCAAGTTTACCGACTACCGGGATCTTCTGGACTTCCTGATCTTGTGTGCGGAGGATGAAAGACCGGCGCTGATCATCTGCGAAGGCGTGGAGGGTTCTGCTCTGGGTCTCATCAATCAGAATCGCCGGGAAGGCGATATGGTGGTGGTGGCGGTTCAAGCCCCGGAGTATGGTGAAGGACGAACCTGGCGTATGCAGGATCTGGCCCTGCAGACCGGAGGCGTCTATATCTGTAAGGATTCCTTCCTGCAGGTGCGAAACGTGTCCAGGGAAATGCTCGGTTCTGCAGCGCGTGTGAAAGTCACTGCGCATCAGACCATGATCACTGATCCCCATGGGGATCCCGAGCAGATCTCGAATCGAATCAAGGAGCTTCGATTCCTGGCAAACAACACAGAGTATGATTTCAATAAGAAGCGTTACCAGGAGAGACTGGCCAAGTTCGTCTCGGGCGTGGCCAAGATCGATGTCGGTGGATTGACGGAGCCGGAGATCTGGGAGAGAAAGATGCGGATGGAAGATGCTGTCAATACCGCCCGCGCTGCAATCGAGGAAGGAATCGTGCCGGGCGGAGGCATCGCACTCCTGAATATCTGTCCGACGATTCGAGCTTATGCGGATACCCTGAAGGATGAGCAGCGCCAGGGAGCTCTGGCGGTTGCCGAAGCTCTGAAAGCACCGGCGATACAGATCCTGAACAACGCAGGGGTGGACGGGAAGTATCAGGCAGAACACTTGCTGGAACAACCCACAGGAATCGGTTATAACGTAGAGACGATGGAGACGGTAGATATGATGGCGGCCGGTATTGTGGACCCGGTCAAGATCACGCGGCTGGCATTCGAGACGGCGGTCTCCGTCGCGGGAACGATTGCAACAGCTGAAGCGGTCGTATATCCGTAGACCGGATAGGCAGCCGGAAGTTCCCACTATATTAATGAAAGGAGAGGGAGATGGATCGAGAAGAGATCATCCGAAGATATATTCTGGAATATGATATAGAAGTGCCGGAGGAACGCTTCCGGGAAGAATATGACTATATCCGCGCAGAGATGCTTCACCGCATGCGCTATGACACGCTTGCGGGTGGGGATCATCACTTCTTCGCAGACGATGAGCTGAATGCTATGGATGAGGAGATCCGCAAGGCAGCGCTCTTCGAAGCTAAGGAGGGGCTGGTCCTGCGGGATATCATCCGGAAGCAGAGCTTCACTGTCACGAGGGAAGAGCTGGAAGCGGAAGCGGCTGCGATGGCAGAACGGCAGAGTACAAGCGTCGAATTGATCCGCAGATTCTTCGGGGAGGATCTGGCGATGCTGGAGGGAGATATCAAGAAGCAGAAGGCCAGGGACTATATCGTTGCGGAGGCTTCAAGAAAGTAACCGGATCATAGGATTACGTGCAGGTGTACAAACTTTAACTGTGAATAGAGCCCTGCCGGGATGTGCTATCACACCTCGGCAGGGCTCTTGGTATCCTGCTTAGCAGATCTTGATGACGGCCTTGACGATATTGGCCTTGTTGTTGACGCTCTCATCCATCGCTCTTTGTGCGTCGTCGAGATCGAAGATGTCAGTGACGATGCCCTTGAGGTTGATCTTGCCTTCGGCAACTGCCTGAATGGCCAGAGGGTAGATATGTCTGTAACGGAATACGGACTTGATAGTCAGCTCCTTGTCACAGAGGAGAGAGGTGTTCAGGTTCATGTATCCGCTGCCGCTGTAGGCAACCTGTACCAGTGTACCGCCCTTCACAAGCATCTCGATGCCCTGATTGGCACATATCGCTGCGCCGGAGCACTCAATTACGATATCCACGCCGCGGCCATGGG
>R17__coassemble_779_pt1 | contig 11889 bp, 13 predicted proteins | sample R17__metabat2_low_PE_029 | metagenome-assembled genome bin R17
CTGACGCTGCTCGATACACCGGACCCGGTCTGTGGGAATGAACCCGTCCGTGGGTACGATGTTCGCATGGAGCATGTGAGCTTCTCCTATCAGCCGGAGCGCCGGATCCTGAAGGATGTCAGCCTTGAGGCGAAGCCCGGGGAATTCGTTGCCATCGTGGGACCGTCCGGTTCCGGCAAGTCCACGGTGATTTCTCTTCTGTCGGGCGCAAGACAGGTCCCCGCAGGCATCCGAATCGGCGGGCAGCAGGTCTCATCTCTCTCCCGCGAAGACTACTATCGCCACATGGGCGTCATCTCCTACAATACTTATCTCTTCAATGACACGGTCCGCAATAACTTTCGGTTGGCGAATCCTTCCATGACTGATGAGCAAATGCTCGCGTCTCTTGCGGGGATATCGGGCTGCGGAGGAAGGGTACCTGCGGTGATGCGGGACAGCCGGATGGAAGAGAGGTAACATCGGATATGAAGAAACGTCGTTCGGGATTACGAATTATGATAGAGCTGCTCGGCTTACTGGGCAATCTGCGGTACATCATCATCCTTGCCGTCTTCGGGGGATATCTGGGCAATGCCGGTGCTCTCTCATGTGAACCTGACGGTGGAGAAAGGAAGCATCACGGGACTGATGGGCCCTTCCGGCTGCGGCAAGTCGACCTTGCTCAAGATGCTGCTTCGGTTCTATGACCCGGAAGAGGGCAGCGTGTACTATAAGATCTCTGGGAATCGTGGGGCGATTGGAAAGCGATGGCTTCGGGAGAGAATTGTCAGGATGATTCGGTGATGATGTCTTCCGAGGAGATTACTCGGAGAGGTTCGGTGACGATGTCTTCCGGGGAGATTGCCTGGAGAGGTTCGGTGTCAGAGGCATCCCGGGAAGTTGATCTGCGCGATGTGAATACGTATTCTCTTCACGAGAATGTGACGATGGTATCTCAGGATACCTATCTCTTCGATGATACGATCCTGAACAACCTGCTTCTGGTACGGCCGGAGGCTGCACTTGAAGAAGTGCGGGCAGCCTGCCGCAAGGCTTCCGTGGATGACTTCATCTCTTCTCTGCCGCAGGGATATGAGACCGAGGTGGGTCTTCTGGGGGATAGCCTGAGCGCCGGCGAGAAGCAGAGAATCGGGCTGGCGCGTGCCTTCCTGTCAGGAGCACAGTTGATCCTTCTCGATGAGGTGACCTCGAATGTGGATGCCATCAACGAGGGAATCATTCTGAAGAGTCTGAAGGAAGCCGCTGGGGAGAAGACATTCATACTCGTATCGCACAGAGAGCAGACGATGAGCATTTGCACGAAGATCTATCGGATGCAGGATGGATCAGCGGTGCTGTTGAATAAAGGGTGAGAATCATGAGCATGCACATGTATCGAAGAAAGAAGGGAACGGCAATGCTGTTGGATGAGGGGGAAGATTATGAGTAATTCATCGGAGAATATGGATCTTGCGGCGCCGGAGTACAAGCACTGGCGGCAGGAGAAAGAGCTGATTCCGGAGATGATTCGGATGTACTGCCACGGTCAGCATGGGACGAAGGGGGCGGAGATCTGTCCGGAATGCCGGGACCTGACAGCTTACGCAGATCTGCGGCTGGGGAAGTGCCCCTTCAAGAAGGATAAGCAGTTCTGCTCCTTCTGCCGGATCCACTGCTACAAGACAGAGTATCGGGAGAAGATCAAGGCAGTCATGAAGTATTCGGGACCGCGGATGATCTTCACGCACCCCGTGTTCGCGATCGGGCATGTGGTGCAGATGATGAAGTATAAGCGGGCGGAGAAGAAAAAATGATATTTCTATTGATATAGATAAAAGATAGTGTTAAAATCAAAGGGAAAGGAGGCGTATATATGTGTTCATTGATTCAACTGGAACAGATTAAGAGGGATATCGTTGATGAATATCGACGTATATATGGTGATGCCATTGTGCGCATTGTGCTATACGGCTCCTATGCTCGTGGGGAGGAGACAACGGAATCGGATGTAGATATCACTGCAATCGTCCGAGGGGAACGCATGGAACTTCAGAAGAAGCTGCCGAGCTTATGGGATGCATCGGCACAGATTGGTCTGGAGAATGATGCGGTAGTATCACCGACTGTGATTCCTTACGATGAATTTGAGAAGTACAAGGAGAGTCTTCCCTACTATATGAATATCGAGAAGGAGGGATTAGCGATTGGATGATCTTGTTCGCTATCGATTAAGCAGTGCAGAGGAACGATTGTATTCTGCTAAGGTATTGTTGGAATGCGGACAGTATAAGGATTCCATCGGAAGATCCTATTACGCAATATTTACAGCAGTGAGGGCAATTCTTGCCAGAGACCGGGTGGACTTCTCGAAACATGCCGGTGTGATTGCGTACTTTCAGAAAGAGTACGTGAAAACCGGGATCTTCGAGGTTCGGTATTCCAAATATTTGCAAAATGCATTTCAGATTAGGAATAACTGTGATTATAATGATTTTTTCCTGGTTTCGAGAGATGACGCAGAGATACAGTATATGCATGCGGTGGATATGTTGGATGTTGTCAAGGAGTACTTACAATAATAATATATATGAGTGGCAGGCGATTTTGTTGTCTGCCACTATTTTTATATAAAGTTTTATCTTCTCTACAGTCTAAACATAGGCATTCTCTCCTGTAGTAATTCCAATCATCAGAAATGGGCGAGTGAAAAGAAATAGTCTTTCACTCGCCCATTCAATATTCCGGGAATGTATGATATCCAACCCGCTGCGCTTAGCTCAGCTCACGGTTTCTTGCTGCTACGGCACGAACAGCATCGGTAACAGTTGCCTTGAAGATCGCGAGAACATCCTTGGACTCCTCGTAGGTAACATTGTCATTGATGACAGCGCCCTTCCTACTCGATCTGTATGTTCAGCGGAAGAAGTTCATGAATCCGTCCAGCAGGTGTCCCTGATAGAGCAGGAAGCCGATCAGCCAGGATACGGCGGCTGTCGGGAGGGCAGTCACCACGTCGATGATAACGTGCTGCTTGGTGAAGAGGGTCGAGACCGGGATCAGGACGCCGTCGGCGATCAGCAGGATGCGGATCGGGAGGGCAAGTCCGGGGCAGAGGCAGGCAGCCAGAATGACGATGTAGGACATGGAGCAGTGCATGGAGGGAGCACAGTTGACCTGCTTGAAGCTGAAGAAGTAGATGATCTTGAGCTTGGCGCTCTTTGACGGCGGGCGTGTAAAGGAGGTCGGATAGATCAGGTAGATGGCTGCGCTCAGGATGATGCAGGCTGCCATGGATGCCATGTAGAGGCTGAAGAGCTCCAGGTCATGGATGGCGATCAGCAGAGGGGTAACGGCAATCAGCGCAAACCAGGTCACATAGATGTAGGAGAACTGGTGGATGACCGGGATCTTACGGTCGAGAGGACGTTCCACATTGTGCGGTTCGCCTTCGAAAATCTCGACGCCGAAGTAGATGATGGTCTGCGTCAGCAGGAAGGCAGCGATGAACAGGATGAGGCGAGTATAATTCAGCATAGGTTTCGTCACTTTCTGATGGATTGAGCGTGGAATTGCAGTGGTAGCAGGTCACACTTTTATATTATATCATGGAAGCCGGGAATCGGGAGTAAAGATTCGGGGAGAAAAGAAGGACTGTCCGCTGTTGTTCGGTCATGTATGCCGAGTAGAGATAGAAGTCTGTACTGTATGAAGAAAAGCAAGTCCGTCTGTTGATATTCTGTCATTCTATTGTTACAATATGAGGAGCATGTTGAGGATAGTCATGAATTCGTGTCACTGAGTTATGATTTTGTATCGTTCCATGAAACATCCCCGAACGTTATTTAGTTTCGATCCCTTTAAAAACTGTCCCCGACTGATCTGCAGACGAATGACTGACTCGAATGGTCTGCAATGGCTGTCTGCTTGTCCTGCTGCTTGAGAGGTTTGCTTATGATTGAGCTTCATAATTTGACGAAGAACTTTGGTGACTTCACGGCTGTGGATCACCTGAATCTAAAGATTGAGACCGGGGAGTTCTTCGGTCTGCTGGGTCCGAATGGGGCAGGCAAGACGACGACGATCAGTATGATCTCGACGGTGCTGCTTCCAACTGAGGGGGAGATTACCGTGGATGGGGTACGCCTGGACCGTAAGGCTTCCGCGCAGAAGCGCAAGCTTGCGGTGATTACGCAGGAGTTCTCCATGCGGCAGGATATGACCATGGATGAGGTCATGGAATATCAGGGCAGACTCTACTTCCTGCCGCGCAAGGTGATCCGGCAGAAGACGGAGGAGCTTCTGGCCTTCACCGGGCTGCTGGAGTATCGGCATCGCACGGTGCGTCACCTGTCGGGCGGCATGAAGCGCAAGCTGATGATCTGCCGGGCGCTGATGATCGAGCCGGAGATCCTGCTTCTGGATGAGCCGACTGCCGGTATGGATGCGCTTGCGAGACGTCAGATGTGGAACCTGCTGCGCCAGCTGCACGGCAAGGGGCTGACGATCATCCTGACTACCCACTTCATCGATGAGGCACAGGCTCTCTGTGATCGGGTGGCTCTGATCAACCGCGGCAAGCTCGATGTAATCGACACCCCGGACGCGCTAATCGGGCAGCTGGGACGCTTCGCCGTCGACGAGACATCGCAGGAGAATCTGGTCAGTCATTATTTCGAGAATCGCGAGGATGCGATCGCTTACCTGACAGGTGCTCGGGATGGGGCTTCCCTGCGCAATACGACGCTGGAGGATGTGTTCGTAGAGCGGATCGGACGAAGACTGAGCAAGTAGGACGATCAATCCGAGTATTCGAAGCATTGGCCTATGCAGGATGAATCCGGCATATGGGACCGCGCAGCAATCCCAAAGGATGCTCAGCGAGAAGAGCATGAGCATTGGCAGGAAAGATGAGATGGAGTTAACATAGATGGGAATTATCACAGTATTATGGGAGAAGTGGACCGAGTTCAAGCGTGACTTCTACAAGATCACGATGGCGGCCATGATCTCTCCCCTGATGTATCTGATTATCTTCGGGTTCGGCATTCAGACGACCTCACACGGCGAGCCTTATCTGAACTTTCTGATTCCCGGCATCGTCTCGATGTCGACGATGACCGGAAGCTTCAGCGCCGTTGCGCAGAACATGAGCGTACAGCGCCTGTATGAGAAGGCACTCGACCAGGTCATGGTGTCGCCGACACCGCTCTGGCAGTTCATCCTGGGCCAGGTCATCGGCGGCAGTCTCCGCGGCTTCTATGCGGGCTGCGTCATCCTGCTGCTTACCCTGCCGATCCGCACCGGACTGATCTTCAACGGCATTTCCTTCCTGATTATGCTGTTGAACGGTATGGTGTTCTCGACGATCGCTCTGGTGCTGTCCTTCCTCGCGAAGAGCTACACGGACGCACCTCGGTTCACGTCCTACATCATCACACCCATGTCCTTCCTGTGCAATACCTTCTTCTCGACGGATCAGATGCCCGGCGGCTTCCGCCAGATCGTGCAAATGCTCCCCCTGTCCCAGACTTGTACCATGATCCGCAGTATCGCGGGCGGCGGCAGCCCGGGAGTGACGGGGTTCCTGATCCTGTTCGCATATCTTGCGGTGTTCGGTGCGATCTCGGTGGCATTTATATATAAGAAGAAAAACCTGTAAGAAGGATATTGGAGGGCACTCTGCCCGGGAGCAGAGTATCACAAAATGCAATATTCCGGGTGTACTGCATACGTGGAAGGCATCCTCCGGATAAGAGCATGAAGTATCCCGAGACGGAAGATCCATGAGGAAGGAAGCTCGGTTGAGGATAGCATTCCTTCGATTGTGGATCATGATCCTTAGACAGGGAAGTCCTCGGTGGATAAAACGTGGAATAACGGATGAATGAGCGATGATAAGAGGTGAACGATTAAGGATGGGAAGAATGAAGGCAGGAGTTATTCTCATGACGGCAGCGATCTTAAGTCTCTGCCCCTGTATGAGCAGTACCGTTCTGGCAGCGCCCGGCATGGATCAGGTCGGCAAGGCGACGGTCAATGCGGTTGGGTCCTATGCTATGACGCCGATTGCAGGCACTGAGATTCCGGATGGTACCTATGAGATCGAGGTGGAGTCTTCTTCCTCCTTCTTCCGGATCGAGAAGGTCGAACTGACGGTGGAAGACGGAGAGATGACGGCGCTTCTGTGGATGTACACCAGCAGCTACTCTCATGTATATATGGGAACTTCGGAGGAGGCTGCGGCTGCGGAGGCCTCTGACTATATCGAGTCTGAGGAGATCGATTACTATGATACCTTCACGATTCCGGTGGAGGCACTGAATCAGCCGATCGATATCGCGGCCTTCAGTAAGAAGAAGCAGAAGTGGTATTACAGGCAGCTGGTCTTCCTGGCTTCCTCCCTGCCGGAGGGGACGCTTGGCTATGACTTGCCGGACTACGATCTGATCAATGAAGCATTGGATGCCTACGGGGAAGAGAACCCGGAGGCCGCGGCCGTCTTCGCCGGAGAGACCGGGGAGGCGGCAGAGTCTGCGGAGGCTGACAGCACGGATGCGGAAGAGCCGGAAGGCATGACAATCGATATGGCCGATGGGGACTACTCCATCGAGGTAGCTTTGGCCGGAGGCAGCGGGCGTGCCAATGTGACATCGCCGACCTGGTTCTATGTGCAGGATGGTCAGGCTTACGCGAAGCTTCTGTGGAGCTCCTCCTACTATGATTACATGATCATCCAGGGGAAGCGCTATGAGAATGAGACGACGGACGGCAGCAACTCCACCTTCACGATCCCCGTGACGGAGATGGATGCCCCGATGACAGTGATCGCGGATACGACGGCAATGGGAGAACCGTTGGAGATCGAGTACACGCTGACCTTCTACCGGGAGAGCGTGGGCAGCAAGAGTGCAGTACCCCAGGAAGGCGCCAAGCGTGTGGTGGCCATTGCAGTGGTCTTCATGATCGTCGGCGGAATCATCAACCACTTCGTGAAGAAGAGAAGAGGACAGTAGGGGAGGATCACAGGAAGAAAAAAGGGGCAGAGACCTCGGAAGAGAGCATTTGCAAGAAAGAAGGAAAGCCGCAGCAGAAGATGAACTTCCGCTGCGGCTTTCCACAGTATGTAGGATCTATCATAAGTTGAGGAGGGCGAAGCCGCCCTCTGTTCGATTCCCGACCGGGAACTATTGCTGTGCTTCCAGCCAGTCGAAGGTGATCTGTGCATGGGCGGCAGCGGCAGTGACCAGGGCTTCTTCGTGGAAGCGGATGGCCGGGTGGTGCTGGGCCAGTGCATGGGAGCGGTCTTCGGGTTCTGCGCCGATACAGAAGTAGCAGGAGGGGATGTGGGAGGAGATCTGGGCGAAGTCCTCGGAACCCATCAGATGAAGATCGGTGTGAATATCGGAAGCGATCTCCTTGTCCTGCAGCGTCTTTATGCAGAAGTCGGAGAAGGTCTCGTCACAGATGACGCTGGGGACATTGCTCAGCACATCGATGTCTGTTGTGCATCGATAGGCTGCGGCGACGGCGGGCACGATCTCGTGCAGACGCTGTACCAGCTTCTTCTTGATCTCCGGATTGAAGGTACGCATGGTTCCCTGGAGAACAGCCTCTGAGGGAATGATGTTGGCGGCTTCTCCGGCCTTCAGCTGACCGATGGTGAGAACTGCTTCCTCTGTTGCCGGGCACTCTCTGGCAATCAGTGACTGCAGAGCCAGATAGATCTGTACGGCAGCATTGATGGGATCCACACAGTGTTCCGGCAGTGAACCATGTCCGCCGACGCCGTGAACGGTGATGCGGAAGCCGTACACAGCTCCCATAGGAATATGTCCAAAGTAGATGTGATTCAGGGTCTGCAGGGAGAATACATGGGAGCCATAGGCAGCCTGGGGGGTGGGGTTCTCGAGGACTCCGGCTTCGATAGCAGCCTGGGCACCCTCGAAGGTCTCCTCCGCGGACTGGAAGAGGAGCTTGACGCATCCCTTCAGCTCTGACTCGTGCTGCTTGAGGATTCTTGCTGCTCCCAGGAGAGCTGCTGCGTGCATGTCATGTCCGCAGGCATGCATAGTATCCTCTGTGCAGGCAAATTCTTCCCCGGACTGTTCGCGAATGGCAAGTCCATCCATGTCGGCGCGCAGTAAGATACAGGGAACACCGTCCTCTCTCTTCCCAAGATAGGCAAAGATGCAGGAGATATCTTCCTTCACTTCGTAGGGGATGCCCAGCTTCTCCAGTTCTGCGGAGACCATGGCTACCGTGCGGGGAAGATGGGTGCCGATCTCGGGGATCTGATGCAGCTGTCTTCTGATATCTACCATGTAAGGTTTGAGTTCCCGCGCTTCTTCTATGAACTTCATTGATCTACACTCCATTCTCTATTCGTCTGCCAGCATAGGCTGATAAGTTCCGTCGTCTCTGTCATCGAATTCGCGCTTGATCTTCGCCAGAAGCTCCGGCTTCATCAGCAGATCATAGCCGGTTCCGGCGATGACCTTGGCGGCATAGTGGGCGCCCTTTTCACCGATTGTAGTGCCGGCGGAAGCGGCACTCTGCCAGGTATGAGGGGAGCAGCCGATGGGCCAGCAGGCTGTCGTGAAGAGGCCGGTAGGCATCACATAGCTGACATCACCGGTATCGGAGGAAGCAGTCATCTGACAGGACTTCCACAGATCACGATCTCCGACACCCATGTGCATGGCAGGGACCATATTGCTGTAGAGGCTGGCGTTGGCCTTCACGATCGCCGGATCTACGGAATTCTGCAGTTCCTGTGCGAAGTCCAGCTCTGCCTTGGTATACTTGGGACCGTCGGCCTCGACCAGATTGGCGTAGGTCAGGCTGCCGAAGGCGTTGTTCTCCTTGAATTCACAGCATCCATAGCCGTGTTCCACGCGGACTGTCGTGTCTGTCATCATTGCCGCACCGGCAGCGACTCTCTCGACACGCTCGGCCGTATCCTTCACATCGCTGATGCGGGGTGCCCTTACGAAGTACCAGGCGCTGGCCTTATCGGGAACAATGTTGGGAGCGAAGCCGCCGCTGTCCGTCGTATAGTGAATGCGGGTCTTGTCTACAACATGCTCACGCAGATAGTTGCAGCCGACACTCATCAGTTCCACGGCATCGAGTGCACTGCGGCCGCGTTCCGGTGCGAATGCAGCATGGCTGGTCCTTCCGGAGAAGAAGAACTTCATCGAAGTGTTGGCCAGATAAGCTCGGTCATGTGCCAGATTGGCATCCATGGGGTGCCAACTCAGGGCGGCATCGCAGCCCTCGAACATGCCCTCGGCGATCATCTTCACCTTGCCGCACAGGATTTCCTCCTCGGGGCAGCCGTAGAAGCGGATGGTACCGCTGGTCCCGGACTGTTCCAGGAAGCGCTTGAGTGCGATCGCACCGATGGCAGCGGCAGAACCAAGAAGGTTATGACCACAGCCATGACCGGGTCCTCCTTCTACGATTGCTTTCTTCTCTGCCGCGGCTTCCTGAGATAAGCCGGGAAGCGCATCATACTCGCCGAGGACGGCAAGCACCGGCTTCCCGGAGCCATACTCTGCATAGAAGGCGGTAGGAAGCGTACGGCTGTTGTGAATCGTGAAGCCTTCCTTCGCCATGATCTTGCGATAATAGTCCGCGGAAGCGACTTCCTGGCCGCTGATCTCCGGATTATTCCAGAGATGACGGCTGATCTTACGGCCAAGAGGTGCAAGACTCTGCACCTCATCATAGATATCCTGTTTGATCATCTTTACGCCTCGGGTTTCTTATAAGTTGCTACAACAACGGCGATCGACAGGAATACGGAAGCCAGGATTCCCAGATAGTTGGAAGCGCCGGGCAGCCAGCTGAAGATACCCATCTTCAGTCCTACATTGATCAGAAATGCCCATACCAGGATCAGTACAGACAGTTTCTTCTCCTTCAGGCCGAACTGTACCAGCAGTGCACCGAACAGGGCAGGAAGCAGGTAGTTCAGAGCAGCGGTGATGGAGGCGGGAAGCATAGAAAGGATGGAACTTCCCAGAATAACACCGATGGTCAATACGGACACATTGATTACGATCGAGACTGCCATACCCAGAGTTGCGATGATGGAACCCTGCTCAGAACCGGGCTCTACCTCAGCGGAGACCTGTGCCATGGAAGCGCAGGGAACACGCATGTTGGAGATGTTGCCGGAGAGGAAGGCCATGTAGGTTCCGATCGGTCCGAGAACGGAGAAGTAGGAGATGGGCTCTACGAACCAGAGCACACCGAAGGAGGATGCACCGGCAATGAAGGCCGTAAGCAGGGCTGCGGGCTTGGGAAGGATTCCGTAGACAACAGCAAGAACCAGGGCCGGAGCGAAGGCAATCAGCACGCCGAGGGCACCGGTGATCTTACCGATGCGGTTCATCTTGGGCATATATTCTTTCTCAAAAAATTCTTTATTCTCCATAGTAATACGCTGCCTCCTTATACAAGTGCGGCGATGATCATCGCCAGAACAATAGAAATCGTCAGGTTCCACTCCTTGAGGGCGGGTACCTTCTCAGAGACCTTCATCATGATTGCCATGATCACACCGCCCAGAACGCAGGCCAGAGCGTAATTGTTCATGGTCACACCGCCATTCTCGAAGTCGATGACCTTGACCAGATGCTGTGCGGACATAGCAGCGAATACACCGATGACAGCAGCAACGGAGATCTTGATCAGCTTCTTGGTATCGCCGCCGGAGATCTTGCCCTGAATCTTGTCCATGCGGTTCGCAGAGAAAGTGGCGAAGATAACCCAGCCGATAGAACACAGAACCATCGTCCATAGTGCCATTGCAAGGGCTTCATTGGTCAGGGTATCCGTACCGAGAGTGACACCTACAACATTGGTACCGATACCGGCAGCCAGTGCCTCGAACATAACAGAACCGATCATGGACAATCTCATCCATGCGATCGGTCCGCCGACCGTGATCAGCAGAGAGAGCATACCGGATAAGATGACGATCGAGGGACCAATCGATGTGATGGCGGAGCTCTTCATTGCCTTGTTCATCCGCTCTTTGGTCAGACCCACCTTCTCGCCTGCCTTGTAAGCATTCATCGCGAAGATGACTGCCTGTGCGATTACTACCAATACTGCCAGTCCGCATGCAACCCACATGGGCCAGCTGTTTGCAATTTCCATTGCGCTCATAAGTTGTTCCTCCTTGAGTGATTTATCTTGAGTTGTCTTCTGAGATCCTGAGACAACAAAAGGGCGTACTCCCTGCTGGAGTACGCCCTGGTCAATCATTCTATAGGCATCATCTGTTGATATTATCTGTTGATATCATCTGCTGATGCTAAGATGCTCTGTCCTTTTGCCTGAGAGATTCGAATCCTGCGATTCTTGCCCCTTCGGCCCCCATCGGTGGGTGTCTCCAGAGTGCGATCCGCTTTCAGTCCTGCTCCTGTTCAACATCAGATGTTCTGCCGGAGTACCTGAGAGTATTGCTCCTTCGGTGGAACCCGCCGGTTCCGTTTTCTGAAAGCTTCCTGTCACGTGAAATTTAAATTTTCATAATATATACAATAACAATCTTAATTAATGAAAGCAAGTAGTTTCATTATACTTCTTCTGTGTTACTAAATTTATAATCCGTATAACTGCTTGCGAAAGCAGTGGGGAGATGCGAGGCTATGCGGGAATATGGCTTCATTGTTCTGTGAGTGATGTGCCGGGGTATATAGCTATATTTTGCCGCGAGTGACGCGTGGGGGCTTAAAGCTATATTTTGCCGTGAGTGACGCGCCGGAGCTTAAAGCTATATTTTGCCGTGAGTGACGTGCCGGGGCATATTGCTAAATTTTTCACTTATTAACCTGTCCGGGCCAAAAAGAAAATAATAACAGTGATTGACGGTCCGGGGCAAGATACGAAAAA
>R17__coassemble_791_pt1 | contig 11708 bp, 9 predicted proteins | sample R17__metabat2_low_PE_029 | metagenome-assembled genome bin R17
ATCTACTACTTTTCACAGGCAACGACGGTAGACGAGGCGAAGGCAGAGGCAGAGTATACGCTGGAGCTGTTGGGTGACAAGGAGATCGACCTTCCTATCGTCTTTGACTATGAGACCTCCGAGAATTACCGCAATTATGGGCTCAGTGCAGCGGAAGGAACGGACATCTGTAAGGCTTACTGCGAGGTGATCACTGCGGCCGGCTATGATGCGATGATCTATGCGAATAAGACATATCTGACCTCGTATCTGAATATGAGTGAGCTCGAGCAGGACTATAGGGTGTGGATCGCCAGATACAACACTTACACCGGCTATGACGGAGCCTATGAATTCTGGCAGTATACCTCGAGCGGCTGTGTTCCCGGTATTGAAGACAATGTGGACTGCAACTTCTGGTATCTGCCGAATGATGATGTATTGAGTAATTCATCGACAGGCAGTATACTGTTGGCAGCCCCTGATGAGGTTGTCGGTAAGGCTGCTACCAAAACTTCCATTGCTCTTACCTGGGATCATGTAGAAGGCGCTGAAGGCTATGAGATCCTTCGCTCCGATTCCTACAGCGGTACTTATTCGGTGATCGCTGAGACAGAGGACGCTTCTTACACAGACGCTGGCCTGGTACAGGGAAGAGAGTACTATTATAAGGTTCGTGCTTATGCAGTGGAGAATGATTTCCGAACGGAAGGTAAGGCTTCCTCTGTAATGACGGTATATACCCCCCTGTCGATCAGCTATACCCTGAAGACGACAATTGACCTGAATATGCGTGCACAGGCGGGAACGGAATATGAGATTCTGGGAAGCTTGGATGAAGGTGATACCGTGACGCTGGTTGCTGTAACAAGGAGAAGCAACGGCGATGTCTGGTATCGTGTGAAGGGAACAATCTCCGGTGAAGAGTTGGAGGGCTATATCTCCGGTCTTTATTCGAAGTACGTGATCAGCAAGGTTACAAGCCTGACGGGCGAGGCGGATACAACGACCTCTGTCAATGTAACCTGGACTAAGCAGAGCGGTGTGACCGGTTATCAGATCTACCGTGCAGACAATCTGACCGGTACCTACAAGAAGATTGCAACCGTAAGCGCTTCTAAGCATGCTTATCTGAATACCGGCTTGACAAAGTATGCGCAGTACTACTACAAAGTGCGCAGCTATATCAAGGTCGATGGTGTGGTGACTTACGGTTCTTTCTCCAAGGTGAGCATCCTCGGCGGCAAGGGAACCAGCTTTAAGGTGAAGGTGACCGCTGCAGCGAAGATGAATTACTATACCGGAAGTTCCTTCAAGAAGCTGACTGCATTGCCTAAGGGTACTATACTGAAGGCGAAGAACAGAACACTGGATAGCAAGGGCGTGTGGTGGTATTATTGTACCGGAACCGTGAACGGCAAGAATGTTGCGGGATATGTGTCCACCGCTTATCTGAAGAAGGTAAGCTGACCGGTGTTTATGATGTGAGAACGAAAGCATATTGCAGGGCACATCCAATGTTCTGCAGTATGCTTTCTTATTGGGAGGAATCATGATTTATCTGGATAATGCGGCAACGACCCGGGTCTTCCCCGAGGTCCTGGAAGCGATGCTTCCTTACTTTTGTCAGAATTACGGGAACCCTTCCGGGGTCTATCGATTGGCTCAGGAGGCGAATCAGGCCGTTGACCGGGCCAGACGGCAGATTGCCGGACTGATCGGCGCTGAAGTGAGGGAGATTTACTTCACCGGAGGAGGAAGCGAATCTGATAATTGGGCTCTGAAGGCGGTGGCAGAGGCTTATCGAAAGAAGGGCAATCATATCATTACCAGCAGGATCGAACATCATGCGATCCTTCATACCTGTGAATGGTTGGAGAAGCAGGGATATGAGGTGACTTACCTGGATGTTGACGAGCGAGGATTCGTATCCTTGGAAGCACTGGAAGAAGCAATTCGTCCGGAGACGATTCTGATTTCAATCATGACAGCCAACAATGAGATCGGAACGATTCAGCCGGTGAAGGAGATCGGAGCACTTGCTCATGCGCATGGAGTCCTTTTCCATACGGATGCAGTGCAGGCTTTCGGTCATATTCCAATGAACGTGAAGGAGATGAACATCGATCTCCTGAGTGCCAGTGGGCATAAGATTCATGGTCCCAAGGGAATCGGAATCCTGTACATGAGAAAGGGAGTTCGTATGGGGTCTCTGATTCATGGCGGGAGTCAGGAACGCAGCAAGCGAGCAGGTACACACAATGTTCCCGGAATCGTTGGTATGGGCAAGGCCGCAGAGATTGCAGGATGCGGGATGGAGCAGCGCAATGCGCGTATGATCGAGCTCAGAGATTATCTGATCCGCCGTCTGGAGACGGAGATCCCGCTGGTAATCGTGAACGGAGACCGAATCCATCGTCTCCCCAACAACGTGAATGTGTGCTTCCGCTTCGTGGAGGGAGAATCCTTGATGATCATGCTGGATCAGAAAGGGATCTGCGGATCTTCCGGTTCGGCCTGCACCTCCGGATCTCTGGATCCGTCACATGTCCTTCTTGCCATCGGTCTCCCCCATGAGATCGCTCATGGTTCTCTGCGTCTGACGATCTCGGAAGAGACAAGCGCAGAGGAGGTTGATACTGTAGTGGACGAGTGCCGGCAAATTGTGGAACGCCTGAGAGGGTTGTCTCCGCTCTATGCTGAATATATGAAAAATGGACATTGACAAAGGTAGGAATCTGTGGGATAATTCATTACACTGATTCTACAATATACAAAAAGTTCTTGCGCAGCTGAGGGCAGGGTGTGATTCGGAAAGGATGCATAATATGTATCATAGGAAGACACCTGCCCTTGGTCTGCGCATTATTTGTGTGCAGATCGTCTGGGTCAGCCCTTGCCTTACGGGAGATGACAGAGAGCACTTGATCTGTCGTCTGCTGTTGGCAGAGATTCTGATTGGTATTGCCATGGGAGATGTGGTGGAGAGACGGATTCATAAGGAGAGATTGCAGACGCTGCTTTTGATTGCTGTCCTTCGTCGTGCGGATGTGATCCGGTCTGAATTAACAGCAGGGAGTGCAATGTGGATGGGTCTCGCTGCCATATGGTCTGATCCCTGGGTCAGTGCCTGGCCTTTTCTTCTCCTGTATCTGGTCTCCCGCGGAAGGTGGATTGGTGGAGGAGATGTGAAACTGATGTGGATCGTGGGACTGCTTCTGGGGGGAAGGGGAGGAATGGCAGCGATGACATTGGGCTGTCTGATCAGTCTCCTCTATGCGGCAATCGATGGGCAGATGTATGGCAAGGTCCCTCTGGGACCGGGACTCAGTCTTGGAATATGGATCATGAGCTTTCAGAATATGGGGGTGTGAGGATGGAAGAGAGGATGATGACCGGGGAAGTCATGTATCAGAGACGACTGTATCTTGGCTGGTCTCTGGAAGAAGCAGCTGAGAAGCTGCAGATACATAAGAGCACGCTCTGCCGCTATGAGATGGGACGGGTGAAGCGGATGTCATATCGCATGCAGCAGAGGATTGCGCAGGTATACGGTTGGTCAGATGCGGGAGAAGGGAACTGCGGCAGCAGAAGGATGGAACTGTCGGAGCAGGAAGTGCTGGCACGCTATCGATCAATGACAGCGAGAGATCGAGCGAGGATATGTCTCTTGCTGACAGAATGGGAAGCGGAGGAGACTCAGGGGAGAGAATGATAATCGGACTTTCGCCGAGCCATACCGGGAATTGTTCTTGCAAGCCCCATTTTCTTATGTTATGATTCTATCTAATGTATTAATGAAAGAGGGATAGATTCCATGAAAAAGATTGTTCTTTCCGCAATTGTTGAGAATACTTCCGGCGTTCTGAGCCGTGTGGCGGGTCTCTTCAGCCGCCGTGGTTACAATATCGAGAGCATTTCCGCCGGTGTTACTACCGATCCGAATTTTACCAGAATTACGATCGTTACCAGTGGTGAGGACGAGGAACTCGAGCAGATCCGCAAGCAGTATGCAAAGCTTGTAGATGTTGTGAGTATCCGTGAACTTCCGGAGAATATGTCTGTGTGCAGAGAACTGATCCTGGTGAAGGTGAAGGCCGATGCGGCGCAGAGAGCGCAGGTGATCGCCGTTGCTGATATCTTCCGCGCGAAGATTGTCGATGTTGCCGAGAACTCCCTGATCGTTGAACTTACCGGCAACCAGACTAAGATTGATGCTTTCATGAATCTTCTGAGCGATTTTACGATTCTTGAGATCGCAAGAACCGGTCTGACGGCGCTCTCCCGAGGTGCGGCAGACTAAGGATCGGGCAGAGGAACACGCGGAAGTACCGCGTGTTTGATATTGACATTATCAAAAATGTGGGGTATAACTGACAATTAGGTAATATTCCACTTTAATTTGGTGAATTAATTACATTATGTACATTATCTAATGGAGGACATTACAATGGCAAAGATTTTTTACCAGGAAGATTGCAACCTGAGTCTGCTGGAAGGCAAGACCATCGCAATCATCGGTTATGGTAGCCAGGGTCATGCACATGCACTGAACCTGAAGGAATCCGGATGCAAGGTCGTTATCGGTCTGTACGAAGGTTCCAGATCCTGGGCTAAGGCTGAAGCTCAGGGTATGGAAGTTTACACTGCTGCAGAGGCAGCTAAGATGGCTGATATCATCATGATCCTGATCAACGATGAGAAGCAGGCTAAGCTGTACAAGGAGAGCATCGAACCCAATCTGGAAGAAGGCAATATGCTGATGTTTGCTCACGGCTTCAACATCCACTTCGGATGCATCAAGCCTCCGGCATATGTTGATGTTACCATGATCGCTCCCAAGGCTCCCGGACATACCGTTCGTTCTGAGTATCAGGCCGGCAAGGGTACTCCTTGTCTGATCGCTGTACAGCAGGATTACACCGGTAAGGCTCAGGATATCGCTCTGGCTTATGGTCTGGGTATCGGCGGCGCTCGTGCAGGTATCCTGGAGACCACCTTCAGAACCGAGACCGAGACTGACCTGTTCGGTGAGCAGGCAGTACTGTGCGGCGGTGTTTGCGCTCTGATGCAGGCTGGTTTCGAGACTCTGGTTGAGGCTGGTTACGATCCTCGTAACGCATACTTCGAGTGCGTACATGAGATGAAGCTGATCGTTGATCTGATCTATCAGTCCGGTTTTGCAGGAATGAGATATTCCATCTCCAACACTGCTGAGTACGGCGATTACATCACCGGTCCCAAGATCATCACTGATGAGACCAAGAAGACCATGAAGAAGATCCTGAGAGACATCCAGGATGGTACCTTCGCTAAGGACTTCCTGCTGGATATGTCCGATGCAGGTGCACAGGTTCACTTCAACGCTGAGAGAAAGCTGCATGCTGAGCATCAGCTGGAGCAGGTTGGTAAGGAGATCCGTGCTCTGTACAGCTGGAACAGCGAAGATCAGAAGCTGATCAACAACTAATCTGTATTTATCATATTCCCGGATGGGAGTTATGTTGAAGATGACAGAGAGCGGTCATGTTTATGACCGCTTTCTCTGTATCTGCCCTGTGCGGGTTTCGGATCTGCTGCGTCATGGCGGCACAGGGTATTCACGTCACAGAATTCGGTGACGTACTGTAAGAACGTATCTGCTCTCTGAATCCGGAAGCAGATCATCCGGCGCTGATTGATGCCGGGGAAGTGAGGAATTATGACTGAACTGTATTATAAGAGTACCAGAAATGATGATATCCGTCTGACTGCAAGCCAGGCGATCCTTCAGGGCCTGAGTAAGGATGGCGGTCTGTTTGTGCCTTCCTATATTCCTAAGCTGGATGTATCCCTGGAAGAACTCTCTAAGATGAATTATCAGGGAATCGCATATGAAGTGATGAAGCTGTTCTTCACCGATTTTACGGAGGAAGAACTGAAGATCTGTATCGAACGTGCCTATGACAGCAAGTTTGATACGCCGGAGATCGCCCCTTTGGTGAAGAAGGGAGATGCCTGGTTCCTTGAACTCTTCCATGGTTCCACCATCGCATTCAAGGATATGGCACTGTCCATCCTTCCCCATCTGATGACGACCTCTGCGAAGAAGAACGGAATCAAGAATGAGATCGTGATCCTGACGGCTACCTCCGGTGATACCGGTAAGGCTGCTCTGGCCGGATTCGCGGATGTGGAAGGCACGAAGATCATCGTCTTCTTCCCCAAGGATGGTGTGAGTCCCGTGCAGAAGAAGCAGATGGTGACCCAGCGCGGCGCGAATACCCATGTGGTAGGTATTCACGGCAACTTCGATGATGCCCAGACCGGAGTGAAGAATATCTTCAATGACCGTGCACTGGAGAAGGAGCTGGACGCTGCAGGATTCCAGTTCTCCTCTGCGAATTCCATCAATATCGGACGTCTGGTTCCTCAGGTGGCTTACTATGTATATTCCTACGTGACTCTGCTTGCGCGCGGTGTCGTGAAGGAAGGCGAGCCGATGAACGTGGTTGTTCCTACCGGCAACTTCGGCAACATTCTGGCGGCTTACTATGCGAAGAATATGGGAATTCCCATGAACAAGCTGATCTGTGCGTCCAATGAGAATAAGGTTCTGTTTGACTTCTTCCGTACCGGAACCTATGACCGCAATCGTCAGTTCCTGCTGACCAGTTCTCCTTCTATGGATATTCTGATCTCCAGCAACCTGGAACGTCTGATCTATCTGGTTGCAGGGGAGAGCGCAGAGAAGAATTCTGCATTCATGAAACAGCTGTCCACCGAGGGCGTATATACCCTTCCAGAGGAGATGCGTGCGAAGCTGGCTGATTTCTGCGGATATTATACGGACGAGGCAGGTACTGCGGAGATCATCCGTGAGACCTATGAGAAGGATCACTATATTATGGATACTCACACAGCTGTGGCTGCTCATGTCTATAAGCAGTATGTGACTGAGACCGGCGATACTACACCTACTGTGATTGCGTCCACCGCAAGTCCCTATAAGTTCACCAGAAGCGTTATGTCTGCCATCGATCCCGCCTATGCGGATGGAGAGGACTTCGCACTGATCGATCAGCTGAAGGAACTGTCCGGTGTTGCAATTCCTCAGGCAGTCGAAGATATTCGTTCTGCGGAGGTTCTGCATAAGACGACCTGTGAGAAGGAAGAGATGGTAGATACTATCAAGACATTCCTTGGCGTATAAAAGAGAGATCATTCACATGAAAGAGACACCCTTCCCATCTCGGGAGGGGTGTTTTACACGGAAGGCAGGTAAGCCTGAGAGGAGAAGGAATGACAGAGACGATAGAAGGGTGGAGTGAGGCAGAGGAACAGCTGCTTACTCTTGCGGTCGCGGCGATGGACAAGGCCTACGCACCATACTCTCATTATCATGTAGGGGCAGCGCTGATGACGGCAGAGGGGAAGATCTATACCGGGTGTAATATTGAGAATTCTTCCTATGGTGCGACCAATTGTGCAGAGCGCACGGCCATCTTCAAGGCAGTCAGCGAGGGGGAGAGAGCATTTACCCGGATAGCCATTGTCGGTGGTCCGAAGGGCGACTGGAGGGAATATGCGGCTCCCTGCGGTATCTGCAGACAGGTCATGAGTGAGTTCTGCGGCCCGGACTTCGAGATTCTCCTTGGGACGAAGGAGGGGAGAAGGAAGAAGGGAACCCTGGCAGAATTTCTGCCGGAAGCATTCGTTCTGTAGGATAAGCTGTGAAAGAAAGAAGAGCAGGCTGGGGCCTGCTCTTTTTGCTGCACAAGCCCGGCAGGCGTAAGGACATGGAGCACAAAGTGCGGAATGTCCGCTTGCGGGTAGAGTAGGAGGGGAGAATCCCCTCCTACTCGGCTGCTAGTTCTCTGGGATTGGAATCATCTCCTCCATCTTCATAATGACGCGGATACGCTGAGCCACATCTCCGTGCTCAAGCTCCTCCAGATCGATGACGGCGATGCCAAGCTGGGCGGCCCGGTGTCTGGCGGCCGCATTGCAGTTCTCTGTTGTGACGATGGCAGCCTTGGCTCCCTTGCCACCGAATCGATCCTTCAGGATGGCAAGTTCATTCAGTGCTTCTGTCTTGATCTCGCAGGTCTTGCAGCTAATGAAGAGAGGAACGACGCCGCGGGTAGCTACGACATCGAGCTCGTTAGAGACACTGTCGTGATCTACCGTGCCATCCCAGTCAACGATCGCTGAGCTTACGACATCCCGGAAGATTCCGAGATCCCGGCAGATCTGATAGATATAGAGCTCAAGAACGCTTCCTGCATCGCGCAGCCAGGTACGAATCTGAGTGTCTGCGAAGTCGAAGGAGATAGAATCTCCGGTCATACTCAGGTTCTTCAGATAGCCCAGGCGCTCAAATGCTCTCATCATGGGGATATTCGCTGTGACGCGCGTGCTGCGCTCACCCTTGATGGTAAGAGCAGAGCTGACGTGGAGTGGAATATCTTCTCCCTTGACTGCGTAGGATGCCTTCTGCATATATACCACGAAGTCCGGCCATGATCTGCGGTTCTCCATAAAGATTCGGAAGAAAGGACGGTAGGTATCCTTATACTTGCCGAGGATCCGGTTGTCTACACGCCCTTTGCGAAGAGTTCCGCCGGCCATCAGGAAGAAGTCCTCAACGGTATACTGCAGAAGGCAGGGCTTCTCATCGGCAAAAGCAGCGCCGCTGATGTTATAGAAGGCATTCTTCTTGCGTGAATAGGTGATGGCGGGAACCCCTGTCTTCTGGCACATCATACCGGCGGCAAAGAGCGCCGCATCAGTTCCGCCCGTGATATCGATGACACAGTCCGGATGCTTGTGGGCGATATTCTGAAGCTGATGCAGGATCTTATCAGCTTTATACAGGCTGCACTCCAGATAAGAAATCTCACAGACAAGGCCGCGGTGAAGAAAGAATTCCGTAAGCTTTTGTTGACGATTCCGGTCCGCAATGACTTCCGGAGGACAGAGGAAGACGATATGTTCAGGGCGAAAGATCTCAGGCGCAAGAACATTCTCAATGGCACGTTCATCATACAGTTCAATCAGTGTCTTCATGGCGGCAGCCTCCGGTCGGTGATTATCAGAATTATAGACATATAGTAATTATAGACGGATTGAAAACGAATGACAATAAGTAATTATTAACTAACTAATTGGGGAATAGGAGACTCTTGATATTCAATGTCAGACAATTGACTTGAATTCGACGAAAACTTATGGTATACTCTCAGACAGTGAGTGAAATAATTTCTGGGGTGTTCGCCACCCTCCGATATTTGAACCTACATTTTGATTTACGGGATCCTTACATTGTGATGCGTATGCCGGGCCGAGTATGGAACAGCGGAAGGCAGATCGTATCATTGCGGTAACCCACCTGGCTGCGGCTAGGACTCAAATAGTTGGGAACGGCACCCTGGATTTTTTATGTAAACAATGAGCAATGAATCCGGATTTTGGGCGCAGCTTCAGCGTGCACAAAGATCCGGATTTATTGCGAATGTCCCCAAATGAGTATGCAGTGGGGCAGGGGCCCCGCGGAATACGAATTTGGGGAGCACAGCGGAAGCGAAGCGGAGCTGTGCGGGTTTACATAACCGCAAGAAGCTAGAGGCAAGGCCACGATTCGTGGTCTTTTTATTTTGTTTTTTTATTGTTCTTCATATCTGATTTTGATGATAGGCAGAAAGAAAAACACCTGTCATGATTTTACTGCGGAATGTAAAAAATATAAGTCGCCTATAGAAGGAAAATTGAGGAAAATAGGTAAATTCCGAAGATAATTAAATTTTTCACACATTAAAATCATGAAATTTGTAATATGAAAAAACTAAAAGCCCAATTGTTGACATCGATATTTCCTTGATTTATAATCGTATTATACAACGGGCTTGAATGAAATATAAGTGCCCGATTTAAGGAGGATGATTCCAATGGCTAAGATTCAAATGACCACTCCCTTAGTTGAGATGGACGGCGATGAGATGACTCGTGTACTGTGGCAGTACATCAAGGACGAGCTGATCCTGCCCTTCGTAGATCTGAAGACCGAGTATTATGATCTGGGACTGCCTTATCGTGAGGAGACCAAGGACCAGGTTACCAAGGATTCCGCAGAAGCTACCAAGAAGTATGGTGTTGCTGTTAAGTGTGCTACTATCACTCCCAACGCTGCTCGTGTTAAGGAGTACAACCTGACTGAGATGTACAAGAGCCCCAACGGAACGATTCGTGCTATGCTTGATGGTACCGTATTCCGTGCTCCCATCCTGGTTAAGGGTATCGAGCCTTACGTTAAGAACTGGACCAAGCCCATCACCATCGCTCGTCACGCATACGGCGATGTTTACAAGAGCGTAGAGCTGAAGGCTGATCAGCCCGGCGTTGCTAAGCTGGTATTCGAAGGCGCTGATGGTACTGTTCAGGAAGAGACCATCTTCGAGTTCACCGAGCCCGAGGGCGGCGTTCTGCAGGGTATGCACAACCGCAGAAACTCCATCCGTTCTTTCGCTAGAAGCTGCTTCAACTATGCTCTGGATACCAAGCAGGATGTATGGTTCGCTACCAAGGATACCATCTCCAAGAAGTACGATCATACCTTCAAGGATATCTTCGCTGAGGTATTCGAGAATGAGTACAAGGAGAAGTTCGAGGCTGCTGGTATCACCTACTTCTACACTCTGATCGATGACATCGTTGCACGTGTTATCCGTTCCGAGGGTGGTTACATCTGGGCTTGCAAGAACTACGATGGCGATGTTATGTCCGATATGCTGGCTACCGCTTTCGGTTCTCTGGCTATGATGACTTCCGTTCTGGTATCTCCCGATGGAAACTATGAGTACGAGGCTGCTCATGGTACCGTTCAGAGACATTACTACAAGCATCTGGAAGGCAAGGAGACCTCTACCAACTCCGTAGCTACCATCTTCGCATGGTCCGGCGCTTTCCGTAAGAGAGGCCAGCTGGATGGTCTGGAAGATCTGGTTAAGTATGCAGATGCTCTGGAAGCAGCTACCATCGAGACCATCGAGTCCGGTATCATGACCGGTGACCTTGCTCTGATCACCACCATGCCCAAGGATCAGGTTAAGAAGGTTAACTCCCTTGACTTCATCAAGGCTATCGCTGCTAAGCTGGCTGAGAAGCTTGCTTAATTCGCAGGACGATTCTGATAAGATTAGAAGAGCTCCCCTTTCGGGGAGCTCTTTTTTAGGTTTGTGCGCCATGGAGCCGAATTTGGGGTCCGGCGAAGCTCTTTTGCGTCTATTCCTCCGTCAGCAGAATATAGCTTCCTTGTCCATCTGTATGGATCCATGTGCAGTAGAAGGCTTCCATCGCCTGCTCCAGATTCCAGGTATCGCGGATACCTGAAGTCTCGTAAGGGGAGTGCATAGCAAGCTGTGCTGCTCCGATATCGATCGTATTCAGAGATACATGGGTGTTGGAGATGTTGCCGAGCGTAGATCCGCCGGGAACATCCGAATGATTGACAAAGGTCTGGACAGGGACGCCTGCATTCCCGCAGATCTTACGGAAGATGGCCGCTGACACAGCGTCCGTTGTATACTTCTGGTTAGCACTGAACTTGACAACGACGCCTTCATTCATATGCGGATGATGCGTGGGGTCTGCCTTATCTATATGATTCGGATGAACGGCATGGGCATTGTCAGCAGAAACCATGAAACCGGAGCGGATCATGCGCAGATGTTCTTCTCTGTTAAGTCCAAGAC
>R17__coassemble_792_pt1 | contig 11669 bp, 8 predicted proteins | sample R17__metabat2_low_PE_029 | metagenome-assembled genome bin R17
TGTAGTCTCTACCTCTCGTCCTTCGAGAGCTGCAATAAAGCTCTCAAGTTCCGGATCAGCATCCTGAGCATCCTGATAAGCCTTCATCACCTGATTACTCAGGGCCTGCACTTCAACACTGCCGGCAACTTCGTTCACATAGCTCTTGATATCCGCATCGAAGTCATTCTTCATAAGCAGACGCAGGCTGCCATTACTATCAGGGCGGGCATAGGCGGTCACCAGACCGGGGGCCGGTGTCTCAATATTCTTAAACTTCATAGAATAGCTGATGCAGACTACATACTCGCCTTCCTGCATACCATCGGTCACATAAGTCGTGATATCCTGATAGCCCTCCAGGAACTCAGCTTCATTCGTCAGTTCTGCTGTATTGATCACAGCGGACTCATCCAGGCAGGCAGCCATTGCTTCGGTATCCTGTACACTTCTCGCAGTATAGTAATTCTGCACCAGAGTCAGCACATCGGCATTGCCATCCTGCACCAACTCCACAGAATACTCGGTCTCCGCCTCGGTTGTCGTCTCCTCCTCGGTCGTCTCGACCTCAGCGGTAGTCTCCTTCGCACCGAAAGAGGACAATCCTCCGTTATCCATGAACAGCTTGCCGCCCACAGCCAAAGCTACAACAACGATGACTGCAATCAAGAGAAGTAAAGCAGTCTTGCCCTTGCCGGACTTCTTCTTTTTCTTGTCTTTTGCCTTCTCCATGGTACGTCTGGGAGTGTCCTCACTCACAGGTGTCTCTTCTATCTGATCGATATCTTCGATGATCTTACTGTCCAGATCATCATCCAGCTTCAATGCGTCCTCATCAGCTGCAGTACGTGCTGCTCTGCGGCTGACTCTAACGTCCTCAAAACCATCCTTTGCCTTAGACATGATATATTCCACCTTTCTTAGCATACAAAAGAATCACCTGTAATTCTAACAAAGGGCCGAATAAATGTCAACTCACGAGACCATCGGCAATTCTTAAAGTTCTTTGAAAGATGCTTCCTGTCGTCAGTTGCCGTGATATCGTCCGCCATCGCTCCCGATCCGAATTCCGAAGATCTGCTTCTCCTTTCTGGGCGAACACGAATTCATCAGCTGAAGATCACCGGACTCCCGCGAATAGTAATAAACGGAATCCGTCAGACGATCCGTCTCATCTACTGCCGTCTCATTGACCTCCTTGACCATGCAGGACAGCTGTTCTAACCCCATATGAGAATAATCCGGACAGATGATCATCTCATGGATGCTGGCCGGAAGAACGTAGCACTCGCTCCAATCCAACCGGGCCAGCAGCGAATTCAGTACATCGGGATAAAAAATGGCAATTGCTCCCAGATAATGTGCGGTATTCGTCACAACATAGATAGGCGCACTGTCCTCATCGGTAATCTTCTCTCCCGAAAGAATATTCCCGACACGGAGATCCACAGAATTCCCCTCTCCGCGAAGGAGCATCTGCTCCAGCAAATCCTGCAGATTCACAGCAGACACCGGCATCAGCTGCGGCATATTGTACAGACTCATATCATACAATTCCTTCTCCGTAACTCCCCACTGCGAGAGACACTCCCTCGTAATATTGGCGATACTTACACGGTCATCATTCTCCTCCATCAGGATATAATAGACCAAAGCCAGATCCAGGAATCTTCTGTGGGGCACTCCTTCCAGATAGTCCTCGTTCCGCTCAGCTGAGATCAATCTCGCACAGATTCTGCCTCGCATCCGATGCCAATCCTGCAATGCTTCCAGAGGATACCGCGGCGGCTCCGCCTCATGATACTGCCGGACAATATCAGACAGCACATCAACCATTCCACGACCGGAAAGATAGCGCATAAAATGCGGCTGAAGATATACGATTGGTGCCACTTCTTCTCCCTTGGGCAGAATACAGAGGCCAAGATCAGGATCATGATTCATCTTCATCACCGAATGAATCTCTACGCGCACGTCTGCGCCCATCAGTGTGCCAAGCTCGGTCTGTACATGCTTTGCAAACTCCAAATATTCCATTGTCAATCCTCCTCGTTCTCTCTGTCCCTGCCAGAACAGAAAGCAAAATACAAGCTGACCGCTTAATCGGCAGCATCCTTGTGTGATGGAGGCTCACACAGATCCCTATGGATCTCTTATTTCATTCTCATGTCACGATAATCCCGGAAGCGGGAGATAAAAAGAAAGCAGAAATGGCTTGGAAATAAAAAGAAATGCATCTGATAGGAATCGAACCTACGCACACGGCTCCGGAGGCCATCGCTCTATCCACTGAGCTACAGATGCATCGATATGTATTATAGCAACTTCATCCCAAATTTGCAAGATGTAAATTTGTAGAATCTTAACCTAAAAAGAAGACTGCCCAAAAAGGCAGCCTTCTCATTGATCTCAATATTATATTATACATCCTTCAGAGACAGGTTGATACGTCCCATCTTATCGACCTCAAGTACCTTAACCGTTACTACATCGCCGATATTGACAACGTCCTCTACCTTCTCTACTCTGCGCTTTGCAAGCTTGGAGATATGAATCAGACCATCCTTACCGGGACACAGCTCAACGAAAGCACCGAAGTTCATGATGCGAACGACCTTACCGGTGAAGATCTGGCCGGCTTCCACATCGTTCACGATGGTCTCAATGGTCTTGATTGCCTTCTCGATCATCGTCTTGTCAGTGCCGCATACAGCTACATTACCATCATCGGTAATATCAATCTGTACACCGGTATCCTCGATGATCTTGTTGATCACCTTACCCTGCTTACCGATAACATCACCGATCTTCTCAGGGTTGATCGTAATCTGACGAATCTTAGGTGCGTACTCACCAACTTCCTTACGAGGTTCACTGATGACAGGTGCCATAACATCGTCCATGATGTGCAGTCTTGCTGCGCGGGTTCTCTGCAGAGCTTCCCAGATGATCTGATTGGTCAGACCATGAATCTTGATGTCCATCTGGATTGCGGTGATACCTTCATGAGTACCTGCTACCTTGAAGTCCATATCGCCGAAGAAGTCCTCAAGACCCTGAATATCCGTCAGAACGATATAATCATCATCGGTCTCTCCGGTAACCAGACCTACAGAGATACCTGCTACCATGGACTTGATCGGAACACCGGCAGCCATCAGAGACAGGCAGGAAGCACATACGGATGCCTGAGAGGTAGAACCGTTGGATTCCATGGTCTCAGATACAGTACGGATCGCATAAGGGAACTCCTCTACGCTGGGCAGTACGGGAATCAGAGCCTTCTCAGCCAGAGCACCATGACCGATCTCACGACGTCCCGGTCCACGGCTGGGCTTAGTCTCACCTACAGAGTAGGAAGGGAAGTTATAGTGATGCATGTATCTCTTGGTGGTGATGGTCTCATCAATACCATCTACCTTCTGTGCAGAGGACAGAGGAGCCAGCGTACAAGCATTCAGGATCTGGGTCTGTCCGCGAGTAAACATGCCGGAACCATGAACGCGGGGCAGGATATCGATCTCTGCTGCCAGAGGACGAATCTGAGTGATGGCACGGCCATCAGGACGCTTGTGATCCTTCAGGATCATCTTACGAACCGTAATCTTCTGATACTTATACAGTGCCTCACCAATCATGGGGATCCACTCGGGATGTTCTTCCGCATATCTTGCTTCCAGCTTCTCGGTGATCGCCTTAATGTTCGCTTCACGAACCTGCTTAACATCGGTAAATACTGCCTCTTCCATCTCTGCAGCGGGAACAAAGGTGGTCATATCTGCCCACAGAGCATCATCTACAGCACAGCTGATATAGGTGTGCTTAGGCTTGCCGCACTCTGCTGCGATCTTATCGAAGAACTCGATGATCTGGCCATTCATACGATGAGCTGCAAGAATTGCTTCATACATTCTGTCCTCGGGAACCTCATTCGCACCGGCCTCGATCATGATAACCTTCTCTCTGGTAGAAGCTACCGTCAGAGCCAGATCAGATACCAGACGCTGATCATTGGTAGGATTGAATACCAGCTCACCATCAACCATACCGACCTGAGTAGCAGCGATCGGACCGTCGAAGGGAATATCAGAAATCGTGGTAGCCAGAGCGGAACCCAGCATGGCAACAACCTCGGGATTGCAGTCGGGATCTACACTCATCACCAGATTGTTCAGAGTCACATCATTGCGGTAGTCCTTGGGGAAGAGAGGTCTCATGGGACGATCAATGACACGGGAAGTCAGAACCGCATGCTCGCTTGCCTTGCCTTCTCTCTTATTGAATCCTCCGGGAATCTTACCAACGGCATACATCTTCTCTTCGAATTCTACGCTCAGAGGGAAGAAATCGATGCCATCACGGGGCTTATCGGATGCAGTTGCGGTAGACAGAACAACCGTGTCACCGTAATGCATGAAGGCTGCACCATTCGCCTGAGCAGCTACACGTCCGATATCTACGCGAAGAGTTCTGCCGGCCAATTCCATGGAATAAGTCTTGTACATAGTTATCTCCTTTTGAATGATAATTGGTGGACAGCGCATCGAAACTACTGAAAAATAAAATCACGATATAACTGTTATTTCACTTTTCAGTGGTCTCGAGGAAACTGTCCGAAGAATGTTGATAGTAAAGGAAGGGTGGATACCATCCACCCTCCCCTGTAATAAGCGAAATTACTTTCTGATACCCAGACGAGCAATCAGGCTACGATAGCCTTCGATGTCGTTCTGCTTCAGGTACTCCAGAAGACCACGTCTCTGACCTACCATCATCAGCAGACCACGTCTGGAGTGATGGTCCTTCTGATGATCCTTCAGATGCTCAGTCAGTTCCTGGATACGATAGGTCAGCAGTGCAACCTGTACCTCAGGGGATCCGGTGTCGTTGGGAGTTCTGCCGTACTCGGCAATGATTTCAGCTTTCTTTTCTTTCGTAATCATGTTGATTACCTCCTTGATTTAATTACTCACCCTGTACCAGGCTGCGGTCGGAGTCTCCGACAGCTGGGTACCGGCGAACCTTGACTAATATAACACAGGCTTTCGCCCTTGTAAATAGTTTTTTATTAATATTTATCCAAGAACAGATACAATGCGAACCGGCGTTCTGTAATCCCAGCTTCGTATATCGATGCCTGCTCTGCTGCTCTGTGCGCCGATACACTTGCCATTGCCGATATACATGGTAACATGGTTGATCGTGCCGTATCGGTCCGTATAGAAGATCAAGTCTCCCGGCTGCATCTCAGCGGAAGTGATCCGCTTCCCTTCATTCGCCTGAGATCCGGAATAATGCGTGAGTGAATATCCGAAGTGACGATAGATCAGCATCGTAAATCCGGAACAGTCACACCCATTCGTCAGACTCTCACCGCCCCACACGTAGGGACCACCCAGAAACTGCATCGCATAATCCACGATGGAATTTCTCAATGTCTCTTCCGGAGCTTCATGGAACTCCACGGCCTTATTCAGGCAATAACGGACTTCTACGTAATCACTATCTACATAACCGGTCGAAGTATCCAGTTCGATCTCGATCCAGTCCCCCAGATCACCCACAACCGGATATCGCTCCAGTTCATTCACCTGTGTCCACATCTCAGAGTCTATGGATGGTTCCGTTCTTACATTCAAAGTCTCTGTCGTAATCTGGACACGCAGTTCCATCACCTTCAGGGCCTTCTTCTTCGCCTTCTTGCCCTTCAGCATATATTCCGTGGACACATATCCATCCACATCTCCCGAAGAGATATGATACCAGTCCCCCTTCTTCTCCAGGATCTCCCCGGCATACCCATCCAGCATCTTGCCGATAACTTCTCCATCCTCGCTTGCAGTAGCTCTGACATTCAGATAACCGCTTCCGATATCAACGATACCCAGATGATCATAGGTATCCAGCGCAGCCTGCTTTGCCTCATCCAGGATCTCCTCAGAACTCTTCACCTCGATCGGCTCACGTCCGGCAGCCACATCTTCATGGTACCGTGCAAGAGCAAGTTCCACTCCCGCATAACCGCGATCTGCCGCTTCAACCATCACAGGCAAAACAAACATCAATGCGGCAAGAAGCATCATCCCTGTAATCTTTCGCAATTTCTTACCCAGCACGGTCACCTCCTATCACATTCGTCCCATATGATATCTCTGAACTTCTATTTTATCTCTGTCTACCTGTTTTTTCAATGCTTCCAGAGAATAGAACCTGCGCTCGGGACGAACGAAGTGCAGCAGCTGAACTCTGATCTTCTCTCCATAGATCTCATGATCAAAATCATAGATATATGTCTCAATACTCACACGCTCACTGCCGGAGATCGTTGGCTTCACGCCGATATTGGAGACAGCCGGATATACTTTCCCATTCCGGACCACCTCTGATGCATACACACCATATTGCGGAAGGACCTTCCCTTCAGGAACCCACTGATTGATCGTAGGGAATCCCAGGGTTCTTCCCAGCCGTCTTCCATGCACGACCTCTCCGTCATACCCATAATGACACCCAAGCATCGCATTCACTTCCTCAATTGCACCCTTTCTCAGCACCTCACGAATCCGGGTACTGCTGATCGGCATCAGTTGATAGTTCTCCTTCTCAACAACATGAACCAGATACCCAAGCTCTTCCGAGTGTTCCTCCAGGAACTCAATATCGCCCCGGCGCTCATAGCCAAACCGGCAATCCGGACCCGCAACAATAGCCACAGCGTGAAGCCGGTCAAACAGAATATCCTTCAGGAAGTTCTCTGCTGTCATCTGCCGCACATCCGGTGTAAAGGGATATTCGATGAGAACATCTACCCCCAGCGCTTCTGCCAGATGAACCTTCTCTTCGTGAGAATTCAGCTCAGCATATGCCTTCCCTGCCAGAACCATCTGCGGAGAGCGCGAGAAAGTGAATACCACTACGCGTTCCCCTGCCTTTCGAATCCGGCAGCATTCCTGAAGCAGCTTCCTGTGTCCCAGATGAAAGCCGTCAAACTTGCCGATCGTCACCACGGAAGGTCCTTCCAGCTGAATTTCTTTGGTATCATGAATATAGAGCATTTTCCATCCTCAAATCTACTAATATTACAGAAACATCTTCCTCGGCTTCAACATCTTCATCGATTCATTCCACTCATAAACCGCTGCAAAATGTCCATCGGAAAAGCAGACCGCACATGCGTCTTCGATCCGCTGTGTCTTCTCTCCCCAGGTCAGCTTCAGTTTATTGCCGTTCTTAAGAGCCTTATCATACTCCGGAAGAACCCGGAACTTCGGAAGATCCTCGAACATGACCTCCAGGGGAATCAGTCGCTCCTCTATCGTCCCCTCGTCCCTCAAAGCTTCCACCTGAGCCAGCGTGAGCGCCTGCTCCAGCGTAAATGCTCCTGCCTGCACTCGCTTCAGTTCTTCCACCGCGGCACCACAGCCAAGCTTCCGACCGATATCATGACAGAGGGTTCGGATGTAAGTTCCCTTCGAGCATGCTACACGCATACGCACATGGGGAAGCTGCATCTCCAGAATCTCGATCTTAAGGATCTTCACTCTGCGGGAAGCTCGCTCTACTTCGCGCCCCTGTCTTGCCAGGTCGCACAGCTTCTGCCCATTCACCTTCAGTGCAGAATACATCGGCGGGATCTGTTCATAGGCACCTTCGAAGCTCATGATCGCACAGCGCACAAGCTCCGGATCCTTCTCCGGTTCCTTCTCCTGCAGAATAGTTCCCGACATATCCTGCGTATCGGTCTCAATGCCCAGAAGGAATTCTGTCTCATAGCACTTATCGGTATCTGTCAAAAGGTCACATACCTTCGTTGCTCTTCCCAGGCATACCGGAAGCACCCCGGTAGCATCCGGGTCCAGTGTCCCGGTATGACCGATCTTCTTCTGATGCAATATTCCACGCAGCTTAGCAACCACATCGTGGGAAGTATATCCCTTTTCCTTATTTATAACAATGATTCCGTCCATCATTCATCCCGTCCATCATAGAATCAGACACATCAACCAAGCTGAGCGGCAGCTTTCTTCTTCAGGATCTCAAGGAAATGCTCCGGATCCCCGGGGATGCTTGCCCCAGCTGCCTTCACATGTCCGCCGCCGCCGAATTCCTTCGCTATACTGCTGACATTCACAAGATCGTTGCTTCTCATACTGATCTTGAAGCTTCCATCTGTATTCTCATGCATCAAAACAGCCATCTCAACACCTTCCGTAACCCGAAGCTGATCGATAATCCCATCCAGATCCATCCCGCAGGCACCATATTCGGCCATATCCTCCTGCGTCAATATACAGGAGATCATACGTCCTTCCAGAGAAAGCTCGGCCTTAAGCAGCGCACATCCCAGGATTCTGTTCTGAACGAACGTCTTCTTATAAAAAGTATCATCAATAATATGAGAAGAACTGACTCCCTTAGCCAACATCTCTCCCGCAAGCTGCATGGTTCGTCTGGTGGTGTTGGAATGTTTGAATACACCGGTATCGTGAACGATTCCCAGATACAGGCACTCCGCTGCCGCAAGCGATATCTTCTCTGTCTCCATCCCGGTAATCAGAAGCTCTGCCGTAGAGCTGGAATGAGGATCTACGATATTGATCTCACACACGCCCTCATTGGTAATATGATGATCGATGCAGATTCTTCTGCCGGCCGCATCCATATACCGTGCCGCATCTCCAAGTCTTCCTCTGTCACCACAATCCAAAACGAAGCAGAGATCATACGTCTGCTCCTCGAAGAAATCATGGCAAATCTCCTCTGCACCCTTCAAAAACATGTACTCCTTCGGGAATTCCTCAAGATATACCTGAATATCAAGGTCAGGATTCTGATCCAACAGATAATTCTTCAACCCAAGGCAGGAACCCACACAATCACCATCAGGTCTTACATGTCCCAGGATCACAATACGCCTTGCGTCTCCGATCAGAGAATCAATCTTCTGCTCCATCTTCCTCGCCTTCTTCCTCATACACTTCTTCCGGTTCTTCCTCCGAATGAATGCCGGTCAGCTCTTCGATCTTATGACTCATCATAACGCCATACTCAATCGATTGGTCCAGAATAAAACGAATCTGAGGCGTATTGCGAAGGTTCACGGTTCTTGCCAGAGTTCTGCGAATGTAGCCCTCTGCACTCTTCAGTCCTGCGATGGTATCTTCACCGACCTCCTGACTGCCCAGAACACTGATATAACACTTACAGGTCTTCAGATCCGGAGCAACCTCCACATGGGTCACACTGGTCATCGGATCAATACGGGGATCCTTGACCTCATCGCGAATAATACTGCTCAGTGCGCGCTGTACTTCACTATTGATTCTGATATTCTTAATACTGTTTTTTCTCATAATAATATACTCTCCGTCTTAATTGGCAACACAGGGCCGCCTGGGCGACCCTGTGTTACCCGAACGTCCCATTCTGCATCCTGAAGGATAACAGCTTCCGGGATCGCCGCCATATATTATCAAGCTGCTGTCACATGAGCGGAGGTGTCTTTATGCACGTGCCACCTCTACCATCTCATAGCACTCAACTGTATCGTCTTCCTGCAGATCATTGAACTTATCAAATACAAGTCCGCACTCATAGCCGGTCTGAACTTCCTTAACATCATCCTTAAAGCGCTTCAGGGATGCCAGCTCACCTTCATAGATCTGCTCGCCCTGGCGGCTGATACGGCACTTGCAGCCGCGAACGACCTTACCATCCAGAACATAGGAACCTGCAATCGTACCAACACCGGATGCCTTGAAGGTCTGACGAACCACAACATGTCCGATTACCTGCTCTTCGAAGACAGGATCCAGCATACCCTTCATAGCAGCCTCCACGTCTTCGATGGCCTGGTAGATTACCTTGTACAGTCTTACGTCTACCTTCTCGCGGTCAGCAATAGACTTCGCCATGGGATCGGGTCTTACATTGAAACCGATGATGATAGCATTCGAAGCGGATGCCAGAGATACATCGGACTCATTGATGGCACCAACACCACCATGAATCACCTTAACAACAACCTCTTCATTGGACAGCTTCAGCAGGCTGGTCTTAACAGCTTCCACAGAACCCTGTACATCCGCCTTGATGATCAGGTTCAGCTCCTTCACATTACCTGCCTTGATCTGAGAGAACAGATCATCCAGAGACAACTTCGCCTTGGTGTCATCCAGCAGCTTCTTCTTGCCCTCTGCAATGAAGGTCTCTGCATAATTCTTAGCTTCTTTATCCGTCTTCGTGGAGATGAATACCTCACCGGCATTCGGAACATCATTCAGGCCCAGAATCTCTACAGGCTCGCTGGGTCCAGCTGTCTTCACGCGGCGTCCCTTATCATTGACCATGGCACGGACCTTACCATGGCATGCACCGCAGGCCACATTATCACCTACATGCAGCGTACCCTTCTGAACCAGAATGGTAGCTACAGGACCGCGTCCCTTGTCAAGCTGTGCCTCGATCACAAGACCACGTGCCTGACGATTGGGATTCGCCTTCAGCTCTGCGACCTCTGCAACCAGCAGAACAGATTCCAGCAGAGTATCGATGCCCTCTCCGGTCTTTGCGGATACCGGAACAAAGATATTGCTTCCGCCCCATTCCTCAGATACCAGCTGATGCTCGGTCAACTCCTGCTTCACTCTCTCGATATTGGCACCGGGCTTATCGATCTTATTGATTGCTACGATGATCTCTACACCTGCAGCCTTTGCGTGATTGATTGCCTCAACGGTCTGGGGCATAACACCGTCATCTGCTGCAACAACCAGGATCGCAATATCCGTAGACTGTGCACCACGCATACGCATCGCCGTGAATGCCTCATGTCCGGGAGTATCCAGGAAGGTAATCTTCTGTCCATTGATCTCAACAACCGATGCACCAATGGCCTGGGTAATACCACCGGCCTCCTTTGCAGTCACATTCGTATTGCGGATCGCATCCAGCAGAGAGGTCTTACCATGGTCAACATGGCCCATGACGCAGACAACAGGGGGACGAGATACCATATCTTCTTCCTGATCTTCATAGCTGTCCTTCAGCAGTTCCTCGATGATATTCACCTGTACTTCCTTCTCAGTCAGTACATCGAATTCCATTGCGATCTCCTCGGCCGTCTCATAATCGATCTCCTGATTCAGAGTAACGATCTTACCGGACAGGAAGAGCTTCTTGATGATCACAGAGGGATTCAGCTTCATCTTATCTGCCAGATCCTTAATCGTCAGAGTCTCAGGGATAGTGATCATCTTGATCTCAGGCTCTGCAGCTGCCTGCTTAGCAGGCTTCTCGGGACGAGTCATGTCCTTCATATTGCTGCCCTTGCCCTTACCGCCGGGACGTCTCATCTCATCATTGTCATTGCGGTTGAAGCGCTCATTCTTCTGATTCTGCTGCTTCTTCTGTCCATTGTTCTTCTGGACACCAAGACCACCGAAATCGGGGGCTCCGGTACGAGCGGGACGATCATTGCTGCGTGCACCCTGGCCGCCTCTCTCTCCATTCTGACCGCCGCGGAAGCCACCCTGGCCGCCTCTCTCACCGTTCTGACCGCCGCGGAAGCCACCCTGGCTGCTTCTCTCGCCGTTCTGGCCTCCACGGTATCCGCCCTGGCCGCGCGAGGCCCGGAAGGGCGCGGGGCGGGATCGGCGCGGGCAGGAGACAGGCAGGGGGGGGGGGGGGCG
>R17__coassemble_799_pt1 | contig 11586 bp, 9 predicted proteins | sample R17__metabat2_low_PE_029 | metagenome-assembled genome bin R17
GAGATAATCCGCTGTCAAATGCAGTTTTTGTGCATTCACAGCGGATTATCTCTGTTTTTCTGATTTGAGACTTCTTTACCTTTCCGGTCCGGTTATGGGTGTAGTAAGGATGTCCCGTTATAAGTTCCCGGACTATCCGAATCAGCTGAATGGGGCAATCGTGATGGGTTCGTAGTATTTCTTCAACTGGCGGACCAGAGCGTCCTTGTCCGGCTGGCGGATGAGGACGTCGGAGGGGCGGGTGCCGCCGCCGAAGACGAGGACGTCCTGTATACCCGTGCGCTGCTTGAGTTCTTCGATCATCTCCTCGCGGCTGACCTTCGGCGAGTAGATCTTCAGGAAGGTGTAGCCCTCGTAGCCATACATAGGCTCCATTACGATGCGAAGGTTCTGCGTCCAGGGGTGCTTCAACATCTTCTCATAGACCGTCCGGCACTTGTCGTCCGGCAGGATCAGGAAGAGGTAGACGACGTGGTCATAGACCTGGCGAGTGCGGTGGACGTAGTTGCGGTAGGGGGATGTGCGGCGCGTGCGGATGACGTCCTGCTCGACCGAGTTGGCATTGTCGCCATAGTAGATGATCAGGAGGTCGTCGATAATCTTGTTCGTGAAGTAGTGGAGACCTTCGGCGTCCAGGAAGTGGCTGGCAAGCTGGGCCTCTTCCTCTGTCATGTAGGTACAGGCCAGGTATCGCTTCTCCTTCATGTCATAGAGGGCAGCACCGTCCATGACGATGACCGGGTGGTTGAGCTTGACACCGGCGAGATTCTCACGGATGGAGGCCGGGGTCTGGCGGGTGGCGACGGTGATGTGGGCACCTTCCTCGACCATACGGTTCCACTCGATGCGGCTGTAGTCAGAGATGGGATCCTCACCGGTCGTCAGAGCATTGTCAATCCCCGTGATGTAGAGAGTATTCCAATGCTTCGTTCGTGGAAGGTGGATATCATTCACCAGGAAGGCCATCAGGATACCGATACAGGTGTCCGTGACGCGGTTGAATACGAAGCCCCAGGGGCTTTCGTCCCAGGCGTGATTGATTACGATACACAGGAAGACAACGGAGGTGAAGTAGGCCGTGTCCTTGACTCCGAGTACCACGGTGGTGTAGATGACAAGTCCGGTCATCAGGCAGATGATCAGATAGTAGAGCAGCCGGTGCTGAATCAGCGGCTGGGGTCGGAGGTAGTGCATGACCAGCATGATCAGGGTGCCCCAGACAGCGCCGATGGCAGTTCCGATCAGACGGTTCCTGGCAAACTTGCGGGTGCTGGTGCTGTATGGTTGTATGCACTGTAGTGCGGCGATCAGGGAATAGAAGGGAATTCCCTGTTTGCCGCGGGCATAGTAGACTGCGAAGCAGAGCATCATGGCAGCGACGGACTTGACGATGCGCATGCCGATTTTAGGAAGATGGATATGAGGATGTAATACCGACATAATGGGGTCCTTTCAAGAATCAATGGACTCCAGCGATGGGAATCCCGATAGAGTATAACAGAGCTTGGGGCAACAGGCAACCGGTTGATTCGGAGACGCCGGTGCGCTTCCCATATGCCGGGACTCTCTTCTTACGGTCCTTTATGCAGGATTCCTTCTTCCCACAGCTGCTTTGCCATGCGGGACACAGTCTCATCGGAGGCTCCCGGGAGAATCCCTGTGATACCGCTATGGCAAAAGATACGAAAATCCGACTTGCGACATAATGACCGGACTGGTTTCTATGGCGGTTAAGCGGCAATCCAGCTTTCCGACATAATTGCCGGGCTAAAGACTATGGCGGATGAAGTATAAGCCCGACTTCCGACACAATCGCTAACCTGAAGACTATGGCGGATGAAGTATAAGCCCGACTTCCGACATATTCGCTGGCCTGAAGACTATGGCGGTTAAGCGGCAATCCAACTTTACGACATATTGTCCGGGCTATATACTATGGCGGATAAGAGCCATTCCAGCTTTACGACATAATCGCCGGGCTAAAGACTATGGCGGATGAAGTGTAATCCCGACTTCCGACATAATCGCTAACCTGAAGACTATGGCGGATGAAGTGTAATCCCGACTTCCGACATAATGACCAGACTGATTACTATGGCGAATAAGATGCACCCTCGCCTTGCGCCATAGTGGATGCACGAGAAACCCTATGCAGAGCACAAGCGAAGGGAACGCGAAGAATGATTTCTCATACTTCGCGTTCCCTTCTTTATCACTTCCGCTTTGGATTCTTGTAGCATCCTGCCTCGTGCGAGTTGATGACTCCTATGGCCTGCAGGTAGGCATATAGGATGGTGCTTCCTGTGAACTTCATGCCCCGCTTCTTTAAGTCTGCGGAGATGGCATCCGAGAGTTCGTTCGTCACCTGACCTTCCTCCTGCAGGATGCGATCCTTCACATACTGGTTCAGGTAGTTCCAGAAGCTTCCGTATTCCCGGACGATCTCACGGAAGATCCGGGCATTCGTGATGCTGGCTCTTACCTTAAGGCGGTTGCGAACGATGCCGGGGTTAGCAAGAAGCTCGGCGACCTTCGCTTCGTCGTAATCGCAGACGGTATCCAGGTTGAAGCCGTCGTAGGCAGCCCGGAAGTTCTCCCGCTTGTTCAGGATGCACTCCCAGGACAGACCGGCCTGAAAGGACTCGAGGATAAGCATCTCAAAGAGATAGGGATCATCCTTTCGGAATTCGCCCCACTCTTCATCATGATATCGGATATATAAGGGATTCGCCGGGTTGCACCAGCGGCAGCGTATAGGATTCTTCATGTCTGTTTGTACTTGCATATAGTTATGTCACCTGTCTATGATTTCGGTCATTTAAGAAAACATCGCTGAACCAGCGGACCTTACCGAACCCGCCGAACTGACCCCGGGCGGTGCAGCCTATACCACCGGGATCATGATCTTGACCCGGAATACCTGATCCTCGGTTTCGATGACCATGGTTCCGCCGTACTTCTTCACGAGATAGTCGACGCTCTTCATGCCGAAGCCGTGTTCTTCCTTATCGGTCTTGGTGGTCACCGGCAGTTCCCCGTCGAACACGAGCTTTCCTTCATAGAAGTTCTCGATCTGGATCACTGTCAGCGATTCATGGGAGAGGATGCGGACATTGATGACCCGCTTCTCCTCCTCCGGTACCTGCAGGACGGCCTCAATGGCATTGTCCAGGAGGTTGCCGAAGATGGCATAGATGTCTGCCGGGTGGATGAAGGATACCATGGCTCCGTCTGCCATGCACACCCACTGGATGTTCTGCTCCTTGCAGGTCAGTCCCTTCTCCATCAGCACGGTATCCAGTGCCTTATTGCCGGTGCGGATCGCCATATCGTAGACCATCACATTGTCAGCCAGCGTCTTCAGGGATTCCGTCAGCCCCTCATCGCCTGCCGCATAGCCGGCGGCCCGGAGCTGGTGCTTGATGTCGTGGCAGCGCTGATTGATCCGGTCGATCATATTCTGCGTGATCTCATACTGGCTTCTCTGCTGGCTGATCATGAACTCCAGGCTATCCCGCTCCTTCTGCAGGTGCACCTGCTCCTGCTTCATGGCCTGTACCCAGAGGATATAGTAGCAGCAGGTACCGTCCGCAATCAGGTAGGCCAGCGATGACAGGACCGAACCGGAGTTGCCGCGGGCATTCAATCCGAAGACGAACATCAGGATGATGGGCATCGAGACAAGGTCCACCGCATGGATATCCTGGTACATGCTCTTGAAGAGCCTGCGGGCGAAGATGCTGTAGATCGCCGCATAGACCAGCACCATGATCAGCATCTCGGGGAGCAGCAGATTCGTCGCACCGACGATCGTGCGGAAGGCCATCTTGAAGCACCAGAAGATATGCTGCAGGGCCAGCGCGCAGGAGAGGCAATAGGCCGCCTGCTTCCAGTTGCATCGCAGACAGAACTTGACGAATACGATGCTGAGGGCGATGAAGCAGCCCCAGAAGCACTGCCAGATGAGCAGCTTTGTCTTCCAGATCTGAATCGGGAGGATCAGATAGAGCGCTGCCGTCACGGCGATGATGATATAGATTCTCTTCCTTGTCCCGGAATCATGCTGAATCGTCAGCATGAACATGATGGCAGCGATCATCAGCTGCACGGGACCCCACACGAAGCTCATAGTCGTCCCTCCCTTCCTAGCAGTTTCCGCCTTCGATATATCCGGTCAGTGCCTGCAGGAAGGCTTTCTTCCTGGACCGGCTGACCTTGAGCCACTCGTCACCGACCTGGATGTCATCTTTGTTCACCGCGTGCACATGTCTCAGGTTGACCAGATAGCAGTTGTTGCATCTTTGGAAATGCACACCCGCCAGTTCTTCTTCCCGGTTGCTGAGGGAGGCCTTCTCTGTGAAGGTACCCTCGCCGGTGTGATAGGTGAGATAGTGTCCGGAGACTTCAATATAGAAGATATCCCTGCTGGATACCACCATCTGTCCCTCGACAGTCTGAATGATGACCTCCGTATCCGACCGCTGCTTCAGGCTCTTCAGGATCCTCTGCATCTTAAGCAGCAGGGAGTAGCGGTTAACCGGCTTCAGCACGAAGTCCACCGCCTGCACATCGTACCCGCGGATAGCCATCTGCGCCATGTGGGTGACGAACATGATCAGAACCTCTTCGTCCGTCTTCCGAATCTCCTCCGCAATCTGCATCCCATCACACTCCGGCATATCGATATCCAGGCAGAGAAGGTCGTACTGACCTTGATATCCCTGCAGGAAGTCAGAGCCGCTCAGGAAGCGATCAATCTCAAAGGGTGTGTGCAGCTCCCCCGAGATGAACTGCAGATGCTCGCACAGAAGCGCAAGCTCCGTGGCATCATCATCAATTACAGCAATGCGAATCACAAGCAGTACCCCCTCTTCTTGTGCATATCATACCTAAGATTGTAACACAGAATTATGTCATCTGCAGCACACGCAGGGAATATTGCAGATACATACGCTCTTCCGAATGCTCCAGGTCCATCATCGGCCACATCTCACCGATCTTCTCTATGCGATATACGATCGTATTGCGGTGTACGTGCATTTCCCGGGCAGCATCTACATACTTTCTCTCCGCCTGCAGATAGTTCTGAAGGGTGATGAGATACTCCGTTCCCCTGGTCCGGTCGAATTCCTGCAGATAGAAGACAGCAGGATGCAGAGATCGCAGTCGGAATTCCGGATCCGTGCTGAGAAGACAGCTATCCAGAGCGCAGCAGAAGAAGGAACTGTGGGACATGTTCTTACGGAAGGCGTATTCCAGGGCCCTGACCGCCTGTTGGTAATAGCAGCCGGTCTGCAGGAAGTCTCTGTAGCGGTAGCTTACGCCGATACGGATGCGGGAATTCCGTGTCAGTTTTTCGATGAAAGCCGGCGTGTAGGTATCCGCATAGTCGGCTTCCGTCGTCTTCAGACAGCAGACCAGATAGTTCCCGGAGATCACTGCAATCGAACCGGGGCGCTTACGATATATATTCTGCTGCACATTCGTCAGGTACTTCAGGTCCTCCATCGTCAGCTGTACATCGTGATCATACATTGTGCAGACGAAGAGGCAGAAGGTAGTATCAGCATTCCAGTGTTGAAGTTCACGTACCTTCACGATATCGTCTGCCTGATAGGGGCGCTGCTGAACCAGCGCATCCAGGATCATCTCCGACAGGTAACTTCCGTTATCCGGCGGGGAAGGCGTATCGATCCTATGCAGGTACTGAACGATCACGTCCATCAACTGCAGATCCTCCGTATGAATCTCCCGATCGAAGGCGATCATCAGCTGACCAATCAGCTTCCCTTCCCGACTGCAGTAAGAATTCATAACTGCCCTGTTATAAGGCCGTGTCAGGTTATTCTCAAAGACCAGATTGTGAACCTTCTTATTAATATTCTGATAGAAGGCAACATCCGAACGCTTCCCAAGATCTTCGATGGGAAGAAGACGGCTTCGTTCCAATTCCTTCCAGAGAGAATAATAATCTCCCGGTTCCTCAGAGGAGGAAATGGCCAGAATGTGATACTTCTGGTTCATGATGTAGGTCGGTCCGAAGAGGTCCCGGCAGATATCCACAATGCGCTGTTCTGCATCCGGCAGATGAATCGCAAGCTCGAGATTGAACTCCAGCTGACGATAATAATCAAAGGTGGCTTCGACCTGATTAAAGATATCTTCGATGTCTTCACTGGCTACATGGATAACATCATTCCGATTCGCAAGAATGACGGAATTGTTATTATTCGATCCGAAAAAATCGGAATTCCGTGCCACATAGACGAACTGAGGACTGGGCGGCGTGGTGGCGGAGAACATCCGGACGCCTTCCAGGATTGGATCTCCTTCACTGATGATGGACATTGGACTATATCCGCCGAGACATCGTTTGATCAGATGCATGCTAATCTTCATCATTCTTTTATACGCTCCGTACAAATCACGTGTCAAAAAAATGAAATGTTTATGTTTCCGCCATACATTATATCTTGATATGTATTGATTTACAATAGATTCAACAGCAATGAATATTTTGTAAGATAGATACAAATTCATGAAAGATTGGGGGCTGCGTAGATATGGGAATCGTAACTGAGAGGGAGAATATCCTGAAGTACTACCACCATCAGAAGCCGGATCATATGTTTGATTTCGGCAGCCTGCACATCGTACATCCGGCCAGAGGATTTCTTGAGAGACCGCTGGATGATCTGGGGCAGACGACAGATTGGTTCGGTGTGGAATATGCCTATGATGATCTGTTCGCCGTTTCTCTTCCGGACAGCCGCAAGGAACCGATCCTGAAGGATGTCACCCAGTGGAGAGAACAGGTAACATTTCCGGATCTGGATGCGATCGACTGGGAGGAAGCCGCAAGGAAGGATCATATGGATGAGATCGACAGAGAGAACAAGGTTGTCGAAGTCCTTGTCCAGTGCGGCATCTATGAGAGGATGCATTCGCTCATGGGAATGGCTCCCTGCATGATGGCACTGATTGAGGAACCGGAAGCCTCCGCAGAATTCCTGCAGGCACTGGGAGAATACAAGCTGAAGCTCTTCTCCTATATTATCGAATATTACAAGCCCGACATCATCCGTCAGCATGATGACTGGGGAACACAGATCTCGATGCAGATGAGCCCGGCGCTCTGGAGGGAGATGATCAAACCGATCGTGAAGCAGGCCGTGGACCTTTGCCACAGCAAGGGCGTGATTTATGAGCAGCATTCCTGCGGTCTGATCGAGCCGATCATCCCGGATTTCGTGGAGATCGGTATCGATAGCTGGCAGGGCATGATGATCAACGATGTCAAGCGTCTGCAGGGAATAACGAAGGGCCGTCTGGTCTATCATATGTCGCTGGATCTTCAGAAGTATCTGGCGGCCGACTATGCCGGCAATCTGACAGAGGAGATCCTGCGGAAGGAAGTAAGAGAGGCTGTTCTTCCCTGTGCGGAAGATGGCACCTTCTTCCCGATCCTGGCAACGAATGGCTTCGATCGAAGCTGGTGGGGAACCGCAGTGATCTTCGATGAGATCGACAGATGCAATAAGGAAGTTCAGATTCAATGGAGATATGAGTAAGGAGGCGGCAGGATGAGAACTGCGATCAAGAATGTAAGGATCTTCAATGGCGAATGTATCGATGAACGAGACACTCTCATCATCGAGGATGGCAAGATTGCATCCGGCGAAGGTTACGATCAGTGTATCGATGGTCAGGGCGGTACGCTTCTTCCCGGATTGATTGATTCCCATGTACACCTGTATGAGAACCGACGCTTCCAGGAGATGGCCATCGCGTGCGGTATTACTACCATGCTTGATATGGGGGTACGCGATACCTCCATCGTGGATGCCTGGAGAAGCCAGCCGGATCTGCCGGACCTGCTCAGTTCCTGCGGCGTGATCTATGCGCCCGGAAGCAAGTTTGCCCTTCATATGCAGTTTCCGGAAGACATGGTCTGCGGAGGAATCGATGATGTTGAGAGGATCGTGGATGACCGCATCCGGGCCGGCGCAGACTATATCAAGCTGATCTTCGAGAACTCTACCAGAAAGGATACCGGCATTAATACAGATTGCCTGTTCCCCCTCGAGGTTGGCAGAGCCATTGTAGACTACTCCCACAGTAAGGGGAAGAAGGTCGCTGCCCACGCTCCCAATATCAGTGCCTATGAACTGGGGCTGGATCTGGGAATCGATGTGCTGATGCATATGCCCTACACCGAACCGCTCAGCCCGGAGTTGGCTAAGAGAATCGCAGACAGCGGTACGATCGTTGTCCCCACGTTGGCGATGGGAAGCGGTCTTCTGGAATTCATCGGAAGGCAGATTCTCGCTAAGATTCCGGCCGGTGCACCGATTCCCCCGATGCCGTCCTTTAATCTGGCGATTCGCAATCTGAGTATCATGCTCGAAGCCGGGGTAAGGATCATTGCCGGTACAGATTCCAATCTGGATGACCCGACGACTCCCTCCGATGTTTTCTATGGAACCGCTCTGCAAGACGAGCTGGTATGGTACGTACAGAGCGGAATGACACCTGCGGAGGCCCTGCATTCAGCTACCGCTGATGCCGCAGAATACTGGGGAATTACGGACCGCGGCATCCTGAAAGAAGGCTGCCGGGCAGATCTGCTGCTGGTAGACGGCAGACCGGATGAGAATATCAGCGACATAAAGAAGGTCAGGGCGGTATTCAAAAACGGCGAAAGAATTCGATAATCGCAATCCACATATATCTTAAGGAGGAGAACACATATGGTAACGAACAAAGAGAACATACAGATGCTTCTGAATGGTGAGATGCCGGAATTCGTCCCGGTATATATCAAGGACTTCACAATCGCATTCTTAAAGGAATTCTGGCCCTCGAAACAGGGCGACCCCTTCGGAGTCATCTGGACTCCCGACATCTCCGGAGATATGCCGGACCCGAAGCGCCCGCTCCTGGACAGCATCTGCAATTGGCGGAAGCAGGTAAGACTGCCGGAGATCGATTCTATCAACTGGGAAGAGGTAAATGCCGGAATTAAAGCACGCCATACCGAGGACAAGATGCTCTCCTTCTGGGTAGGCACCCCCATTGGCGGAGCATTTCTCCCGATTATCAACATGCTCGGCGTAGAAGAAGGTCTGTGCGCTCTGATTGAAGAGCCGGAAGCCTGCAAAGAGTTCGTAGATTACATCACCGACTATTACGTGAAGCTGATCTACGTGCTGGGTGATAAGGTGAAGCCGGATTGCGTCCTGTGGCTGGATGATCTCTGCACAGCACAGAGCCTGTTCTTCTCCTACGACATCTACACCGGCATCTTCCGCGATTCCCAGAGACAGATCGTCAAGGCTATCCAGGAGATCGGAGCGGTTCCGCAAATGCACTGCTGCGGCAATTGTGAGCTGATCGTCGATGACTTCGTGGACATGGGTGTACGTATCTGGGAGCCGGTACAGTCTAAGCTGAATGATCTGAAGGCAATTCAGAAGAAGCACGGAAGCAAGCTGATCTTCAACGGCGTATGGCAGATCGACCAGAAGCGTGCGATGCCTTACACTTCCGAAGAAGATTCCCGCCAGGCCGTTCGCGACTGCATGGATGAGTACTTCGGGGACGGCGGCATGATCTTCCATGCCGGATCCACCTTCGGCAACTCCGAAGATGACAAGCGCCGCTTCGCATGGGTCTATGACGAAGCCGAGAAGTACGGACGTGAATTCTATAAGAAGCGCAGATAACTTTCTTCGCTTCGTTTCCTATTTACTTCAATAAATGATACCCATGATCCCCTTTTGCCATATGCTAAAGGGTATCATAGGTATCATTCTTTCGCATATTCTTGCTGCCTTCTTACTTCAGGCTTCCGTACTGCTCATCGTTCACAGCTTCCAGCCATTCGTTGGATCCGTCCTTGCCGGGCACCTCTACCGCAAGGTGAGAGAACCAGCTGTCCGGTGCGGCACCGTGCCAGTGCTTCACACCTACGGGAATGTTGATGCAGTCACCGGGCTTCATCTCGATGGCTTCCTTGCCCCATTCCTGATAGTATCCGCGGCCGGCTACGCAGACCAGGATCTGTCCGCCGCCCTCCGATGCGTGATGGATATGCCAGTTGTTGCGGCAGCCGGGCTCGAAGGTCACATTGAAGATGCCGACCTGCTTCATGGATACCGGTGCCAGATAGCTCTTGCCGATGAAGTACTTAGCGAATGCATCGTTAGGGGCTCCGATCGGGAATACCATCTCCTTCGCATGCGCTCTCATCGCTTCATCCTCATAGGGAAGATCTCCCTCATTGACTTCCCAGACTTCCTTCGCCATATTGAATACAGCCCAGCCCTTCGGCCAGCCGGCATAAAAAGCGGTATGAGCGATGATCGCTGCGATCTCCTTCTGGGTCACACCGTGGGCCTTGGCATTCATCAGGTGGAACTTCAGAGAAGAGTCCGTCATTCCCGAAGCCATCAGAGCTACAACGGTGATGATGCTTCTTGTCTTCACATCGATATCCTGGTTGTTCCAGTTCTCACCGAAGAGAACATCATCATTGTAGTGTGCGAACTCCGGAGCGAATTCACCCAGAGCATTTCTGCCTGCTGTCTGTACGATCTTTGCCATGTTCGTGTCTCCTTTTCTTATGATTATCCTGTTGTCATCGGAATATCAACATCCCATGCGGGAATGTTTACTGCTGCCTTACGCCTTCCATCACCCGAATGGTCCATATCACATTTCACTTAGTATAATACTTTTCATCGGAAGGCGCAAACCTGTCAGAGCATGTACGATTCATCCCTTCAAAAGATTCCCCTGATACAATTGTCATATATTTTAATTTGCAGTATACTATTGTCAGCGGAAGATAATACCAGGGAGAGAGTATTCTGAATCTTCCCATACAATAAGAAGAGTTTTCCATGGAGGATTTGACAATGGAAGGTATGATGAAAGTCGCTGTGATGAACGGCATCGGCAAGATGGGCTTTACGACCCGCCCGATTCCTACACCGAAGGATGATGAAGTTCTGGTGAAGCTGGAGTACGTTGGCATCTGCGGTTCCGATATGCACTACTATGAGAAAGGTGCCATCGGCTCTTACGTGGTGAAGCCGCCTTTCGTACTCGGCCATGAGCCCGGAGGTACGGTAGTCGAAGTCGGTAAGAAGGTAACACATCTGAAGGTGGGCGACCGCGTTGCACTGGAGCCCGGCAAGACCTGCGGTCACTGTGAATTCTGTAAGACCGGCCGTTACAATCTCTGCCCCGATGTAGTCTTCTTCGCAACACCGCCTGTCGATGGCGTATTCCAGGAGTATGTAGCACATGAGGCAGGCCTCTGCTTCAAGCTTCCCGATAATGTCGATACGATGGAAGGCGCGCTGATCGAGCCGCTGGCTGTTGGCTTCCACGCAGCAATCCAGAGCGGCGCGCACCTGGGTCAGACCGCCGTGGTTACCGGCAGCGGATGCATCGGTCTGGTAAGCATGATGGCACTGAAGGCCCATGGTGTATCTACCGTATACGTAACCGATGTCATGGATAAGAGACTGGAGAAGGCGATGGAGCTGGGCGCAACCGGCGTCATCAACAGTAAGAATG